>Ga0224559_1000577_pt1 | contig 23748 bp, 30 predicted proteins | sample 714S33034metaG_FD_180676 | JGI IMG/M metagenome (GOLD analysis project Ga0224559, IMG submission 180676) | Peat soil microbial communities from Stordalen Mire, Sweden - 717 S3 30-34 | ecosystem: Environmental > Terrestrial > Soil > Wetlands > Peat | place: Sweden: Norrbotten County, Stordalen... | reverse complement strand
CACCGCCTGAAAGGGCCAAGTCAGCTTCAGCTAAATGTCCAAATGCTTCATGAACGAAAACTCCCACAACATTTGGACCTAGAACAACTGGAAACGTTCCGCCTTTTGGCGATTTAGCGCTTAATTGTTCAATCGCGAGTTTTGCAACTTTTTCACCGAGAGCTTCGGGTGATTGCTTATCGAATATATCGTAGCCTGCGGTTGAACCTATTTCTTCTCGGCTAAAAGTGAAGATGCCTTCGCTTAGGGCTGAGGCAGTGATTCTTGCCCAAACGACCAGTTTATCTTGCTCTATGCTTGTGCCATCGCTGTTCACAAAATAACTTGTGCCAGTTAAATCCATGTAATCTATGTTGCAACTCTTAATTCTCTTATCGAAGGCTAAACTTGCATTGTTTACATCCAAAGCCGTCTTTATTTTGTCCTCCATCAAGATATCTAATGGGCTCTTCTTTTGCTTCGAGACGACACGATCAGTAACAACTTTGGCTTTAGCAAGCTTAATCGGCGTTTTCAACTTCGAACTAGCCATTTTAGCCATTCTACATGCATCCGAAACGGCGCTACCCAAAATTTCCTCATCAAATGAGCCAACCGATGCAAAACCCCAAGCACCATTTACAAGAACACGCATGGCAACACCGTTTTCAATGCCCTGCTTTGCGCCTTCCACACGCTCTTCTTTAAGATTAAGAATTGTTTTTGACAGTTTTTGAGCTCGGGCTTCAGCGTATTGGGCTCCGAACGTTTGAATGGCTATATTGTTAATTTTTGTTAAAAGATCTTTCAAATGTGATCTATCCCTGTAGATTAAAACATTAGTTACTTTTCTGGAATTAAATCATTTTGTTTCTCTGAGTAAGAGAAGATTAGCTTGATTTTCCAAAAAAATCGCCTATATTCGTCTGCTTTACCATTCTCGGTGCGGGTTTGGGTTTAGCTTTTGGTGCATCAATGCCCAAAACAAGCTGTCCATAAACGCCGTCGTATCCTGGTGTTACTTTGGCAGTTCCGTCTCTGACCTTGATGATGGCCTGTGCCATTGTTGCGTCTACCACTGAGGCCAATGCTTCTTGGGGCGTATCAATTAATACTGTGTACTCATTCCCGAACTTTTCAACCAAAGAACTATAATTATTCCAAACTGCGCGAGTTGCCGGAGAATCAGTACCTAAAACTGTTGCAATTATTTCGGAGAGTGGAAGCAACCGCAAAAACCCCGGTGCACCTTCACGGGTGAAATTAACAGGTCGATCTGCCAACTCTTCAACTCGTTGCTCAACACCTTTTGTGAGTTCTCTTCGGCAAACTGGGCAAACATTGTTGAACTTTATAGCATCTTGCGGAGAAAGCGATATTTTGCAGTTTCGGTGTCCAGTCCAATGGTACTTGCCGTAGGCGGGGTCCGTTTCGATTGTAAACTTGAAGTGGGCTGCATCATTGCTTTTTATGGCATCTGTTACTTGTTGATAAGTGAATTTTTCAAGTTCGAAAACGTTGGCTTCCCTGCCAATGCGCCATGGCCAAAAACTGTGGCAGTCGCTATTTGAAACAAGTGTAAACTTGTCTAATTTGCTTAAGCGCCAATTCATTGCGGGATCAGATGAGAGCCCGGTCTCTAAAGCATGGATATGTTTGGTCATATCTTGGTAGCAGTCTTCTACGGTGTTGAAGCCGCTGAAGGCGCCAAAAATGCTAAACCACGGCGTCCACGCGTGAGCTGGAAAAATCATGTTATCTGTTGAGACACCCATCACTTGCTCAACAAGTTGTGGCGCCGTCATGTTTAGGATTGGTCTACCATCAGAAGCTAAATTTCCAAAGCTCTTAAGCCGGTCATTTATCTGGATTGCCGTCTCAATGTTAGGTGTAAGAATGACGTGATGAATTTTTTTGGATTCGCCCTTGTAATCGAAGATCGTGCAAACTTCGGTTGTTAACATAAAACGAATAGGCGAATCGGGGTTACCTTTTGACTTGAAGAGTCCTGTGTCTTGTTCAGGAGTTAGGGTTTCGTTGATTTCTTTAAGCCATTGCGGATGGGTGAAATCTCCTGTGCCTATAAGGTTTAACCCTTTAATTTTTGAGTAGTGCGCTATTTCAGGTATGTTCATTTGCTCGCTTGTTGCTCGACTATAACGTCCATGAATGTGTAGGTCAGCTATAACTCTCATGCTAAACGCCTCATGGCTAACGTTGACTCTAACCATTTAAGGCTTCGCGAAGTCAGCGCTAAAATTGAGGAATTGTTAATCGATTCATTGTGGCTTACGTTTCAGCGTATTAGTCCATACCACGAGCGCTTCAATGAGTTGCCGAATAAGTGCTTTTGTTTGCTCATTGGTTAACCTGCCATTGGCATCTACGTTCTCAGCCGCAGAGGTTAACATAATTTCAGGCTGATTAACCGCATACATATTGGTCATGATAAACGTCTGGCGAAGGTGATATTGTGCCCTTGCTCCACCAAACCTTCCCGTTGATGCGCTCATAATGGCGACTGGTTTACCTTTAAGCGCATTTTCCTGAAATGGTCTTGAAGCCCAATCAAGTGCGTTCTTTAGAACTCCCGGGATAGAGTAGTTGTATTCTGGCGTGGCAATTAGAAGGGCGTCTGTATTTCTGATTTTTTCTTTGAACTCTTTTACTCTTTGGGTTGGAGTATTTTCAAGGTCTTGGTTGAAGGGTGGGATGCCTTCTAAATCAAAAACTTCAACTAACACATTTGCTGGCGCAAGCTCCACAGCGGCGCGAACTAAGGCTTTGTTGTATGAACCTTTTCTTAGGCTCCCAGCAAAAGCGAGAATTTTGAATTGCTTTTCCATAGAAACCACCCGTTATTCCGAGCAACAGACAAAGCAATATAGTCGATTTAAAGCTAGTGCTCGCACGCTACCCAGAGTTTTCATTTTTCGAACAATTATTTTTTCTTCTGAGCGCATTCCATGCAGATAGACATTATCTTAACATTCTTGATTGGTTGCTGAAAAGAAGTCAATCCACTTGATAACACAGTCACGTATCCTATTGGTTTTCCGCATTTTTGGCATCTTACTGGCTCAGCATTACTTTTTTTTCCCATAAGACTTAGTTATGCATCTATCATTCATGTTCCTATGATTTTTCTATTATTATTTTAGCTTATAATAATTGTCAGATGGAATAAGTTAAGGATTTTTTGTTATGCACAAAGAAACTGTAAACGTCTCCACACATTAGAAAAAACGCTTTTTCTTTGTAACTGTTAGTTTGTACCGTATTCTTTTAAAGAAGGGCAAAGTAGGTTAGTTTATGCATGAATGGGCATTAGCTGAATCTATTCTTACCTCGGCTAAACAGGTTGCTGAGCAGGAAGGGTTAAAGGAAATCACCGAAGTCACTATTCGGGTTGGTGAGCTTCAGCAGGCGGAGCCTTCCATTTTGAGGTTTGCTCTTTCGCAAATTAAAACCGGGAATTTTAAGAATTCTAAATTTAGAATTTTGAAGGCTAAGTCAACGCTCAAATGCCGCGTTTGCGAAACCACTTGGCAGTTTAATATCAAAAAGCTTGATAAAACTACTGCTGAAGCAATTCATTTTGTTCCCGAAGTCGCTCATACTTATATTAAGTGTCCTAAATGTGGCAGTCCTGACTTTGAAATCGTTAGCGGACGTGGGGTTTGGCTTGAGAACATAAAAGGGGTTAAATAAACGTGGTTGATCCGCGAACAAGCGTAATTGAGGAACGTTTGGCGCGAATAACCAGAATTGTTGCCGTTTCAAGCGGCAAAGGCGGTGTGGGAAAAAGTATGGTCGCAACCACGCTTGCATTAACCTTAGCGCATAGCGGCTGCAAAGTAGGTTTATTTGACTTAGACTTCACCAGCCCATCCACCCACATAATCCTCGGCGCGACAAAAGTGCCACCAAAAGAAGAAAAAGGCATAATACCGCCAACGGTACACGGTTTGGAATATATGTCTCTCATTTACTTTGTTGGGGATAACCCTGCACCCCTACGCGGAGAAGATGTTTCTAACGCCCTGATCGAACTTTTAGCAATTACGCAGTGGGGGCAACTAGATTTTTTGGTAATTGATATGCCTCCTGGAATTGGTGACGCAATTCTTGATTTGATTCGACTCATTAAACGAATAGAATTCTTAATAGTTACAACACCGTCGCTTCTGGCTTTTGAAACAGTAAAAAAGCAAGTGACACTTTTACGTGAGCTAAAAATGCCAATTATAGGTATTATAGAAAACATGAAAATGGACGTAGCAGAAGGAATTGCAGAGGAAACAGGAAAGCTAGGGCTAAAATACCTTGGCGAAATCCCGTATGACCCACAAGTGGAAGGCGCCATTGGTGTCGAAAGAGAATTGCTCAATACCGCCATTGCTAAAAAACTCAAGCAAGTAGTTAAAAGAATTATCTTGATAGAAAAGAGCTGAATCTGATGGCTTTCGCTAAAGCAGTAATATTTGACTACATCGGCACATTGGTCAACTGCAAAGGCTATACAATGGATGCCTCAATGGAAAACCTCTATACCGCTTTAGCTCATGAAGGTTTTAATGTACCCAAAGATCAGTTCTTAGACGCTTACGCTCAAGCGCATGAGAAATACCACAAAATCCGTTATGAAGAGCTAAGAGAAGTCAACAATGCAGTTTGGGTGGCAGAAGCACTCAGTAATTTGGGTTTTGAAGTGACGGAAGCCGATTATCGAATTAAATGTGCCCTAAACGTTTTCTTCAAAGCTTACATTGACTCTTTTGAGCTAAGAGACGGCGCAAAGAAACTACTCAAACAGGCCCAGCACAAAAGCAAAGTCGGCTTAATTTCAAACTTCACCCATGCCCCCGTCATTTACTTGAGCTTAAGACACCTGGGCATAAATGCGTTTTTTAATGCAGTTGTGGTTTCAGAGGAAACTGGTTGGAGAAAACCAAGCACCAAGATATTCCAAGAAGCGCTAAACCGCTTACAAACAAAAGCAGAAGAAGCTGTCTATATTGGCGATAGCCCAAATGAAGACATTAGAGGCGCTAAAGCGGCAGGGTTAAAGACAGTCTTTATTCCTTCACAATTTAACACATTGCAAGATCTACTTGAAAGCCAACAAAAACCAGATTATATAGAAAAAGATATTCAATCAATTATTGATAATTTCGTTGAAATTACCAATATAAACTCTAAATCGTTAACCCTCAGCACAAATAAAGAATAAGGAAAAAATTAGATTTTCTTTGTTTTGACAGCGTTTTCCAATGCAACTACGCCTGGGAGTTTCTTGCCCATGAGGAATTCGATTAATGCTCCGCCTGCGGTACTTATGTAGCTGATTTTTTTGGTTAGGCCATATTCTTGGATGGCTGCGATAGTGTTTCCGCCACCTGCAAGGCTGAAGGCTTTGCTGTTTGCGATTGCTTCGAAGACCCCTTTGGTTCCGTAGTTGAATTCTTTGTTTTCATACACTCCCATTGGTCCACTAACAACAATCGATTTAGCGGTTGAGACGATTCTGCCGTATTTTTCGACGGTTTTTGCCCCGATATCCATGATGCTGTTTTCTGTTGGCAGTTTGCTTACTGGGATTTCTTTGCGTTTACCGTTAACGTCGATGGCAAAATCAAGTGGCACAACAACTTTATCACCAAACTCTTCCTCTAATGCTTTAATTCCTGGAATTAAGCTTGTCAACTCTTTCTTGGCGAGATAACCCATATTTCCCTTGCCAAGGTCAACGCCTTTAGCCGCGAGAAACAACTGACCCGTAACACCGCCTGTCAAAACATAATCTGCGATGCCTTTGCCAAGAACATACTTACTGATTTCAAGGCTGTCGTCGGCTTTGGCTCCGCCCATTACGTAAACCGAGGGTTTTTCAGGTTTCTCCAACGTCTTGCCCAGAGACTTCAACTCGCGTTCCATAATGCGACCAGCAGCACTCGGCAAAACAGCAGTAAAGCCAACCATTGACACATGTCCACGGTGTGCAGCGGCAAAAGCATCATTAACAAACAAATCCGCCAACGGAGCAAGATTCTGGACAAGTTCTGTTTTGCTTTGTTGTTCTGGTGTGCCATTTTTGGTTTCTCCATCCCACGAGCGTACGTTTTCAAGAACTAATATTTCTCCAGCTTGAAGGTTTTTGATGGCAGCTTTTGCTTTTGCGCCAAAGACATCATCAACATATTTTACTGGACACTTGAGGATTTTCTGAAGAATTGCAGCGTGTTCTTTGAGTGATGTGTAGTCTGGGTCTCCTTTTCGTCCTTGATGAGCCAAAACCACGGTTTTTGCGCCTTTTTCCGCAAGTTCTTTGAGTGTTGATTCAGCATGCGCTTTTATCCTCACGTTGCTTGTGACTTTCTTGGTTGCTGGGTCAATTTCAGAGTTAAAGTCCACTCTGACTAACACAACTTTGTTTTTTACGTCAAAATCGTCTAATGTCTTGTAATTTGCCATGTTAATCACTTCTTAGTTTCTTTTAAAAAGGAAAAGAATAGGTGGATTTAAGCTTGTTTAACTGGGCTTAAACCTTGATTTTTTTGCCGACCATTTCAATAAAGTCAACCATGCGGTTGCTAAAGCCCCATTCGTTGTCATACCATGTGAAGACTTTAACGAAGTTGCCTTTATCCCCTAAAACCATTGTTAAATCGGCATCGAAAACGCTGCTATAAGTGCTGTGAAGTACATCAGTGCTAACGATTGGGTCTTCAGTGTACTGCAGAATGCCTTTGAGCTCGCCTTCAGCTGCTTTCTTCATCGCTGCATTGATTTCTGCTTTTGTAACATCTTTGCCTAAGATTGCGGTTAAATCAACAATGGATACGTCTGGGGTCGGAACTCGCAGTGAATACCCATTCATTTTTCCTGCACAACTTGGCAAAACTAAGCCGATTGCTTTAGCCGCACCTGTGCTAGTTGGGATGATGTTAATTGCTGCGGCTCTTGCGCGTCTTGGGTCCTTGTGAACTATATCTTGAATTTTCTGGTCGTTTGTGTAGCTGTGACATGTTGTCATGAGTGCTTTTTCTAAACCGAAGTTTTCCGATAAGACTTTGCTGATAGGTGCTAAGGCGTTTGTTGTGCAACTTGCATTGCTTAGAATGTTATGTTTTACTGGGTCGTAGGTTTTGTCATTGACGCCTAAAACAAATGTTGCATCTGGATTTTCTGCTGGAGCTGAAATAAGGACTTTTTTTGCTCCTGCAGTAAGATGTTTGCTTGCTCCTTCACGGTTAGTGAATAAACCTGTGCTTTCAACAGCTAAGTAAACTCCAAGGTCTTTCCAAGGCAATTGTAAGGGGTCTCTAACGCTGAGACATTTGAGTTCTTTCCCATTCACGACTAAGTCATTTCCTTTTACTTCAACTGTTCCTGGAAAGTGCCCGTGAACTGAATCATATTTGAGGAGGTGAGCGTTAGTTTTTGCGTCTGCAAGGTCGTTAATGGCTACAAAATCAATGTCTGCATTCTTTTCTATTGCTGCTCTGTAGAGAAGTCTTCCGATCCTTCCGAATCCGTTAATTCCTACTTTAATAGTCATAAAATCACCATTTTCTAAGTCTGTACAATCGACTCTATATTTATTAATTTTCCGACAAGAATGTAGACAAAGCGCTTTGCAAACCAAAATCTCCTATCGCTTGATAAACATTTCACTTTACATTAATCAACTGATAACCTTTGCTTTAGGTCAACTGGCTGCAGCTTAAGATTTTTTTGTTGGAAATAAAATTAGTAAATTCCGCCTTCTTTAAAATAATAGTATTCCTCTTTTTTGGGTCCAAAGCTTCTAACGCCGTCGCGTTTAAGTTGCCGCCGCAGTTCATCAGCATTCTCTTTGGTTATTTCACCTTTTTTCTGCAGGTAAGCAATTATTTCTTCGGCTTGAGCTTCAGTGTCACATCGACGAATAAAATCCACGGCAGAAGGATTAAAATGGCGAAGCTTATCAGGCAAGACGGTGGGCTCAAAATCCACTTCTTCGCATTCAGCATTTTCTAATGCTTCAGCATCTTTTCGAACAGCATTAATAGGCACTTTAACCTCTCCCGTTTCGAGTTCATTGTAGAGATGTGGAAACATTTTCTTGAGCGATTTTTTATCGATTGCCATTTTTCATCAATTGTACAAAAATAATTATTGAAACGGTTATTTATTTTCTTTTTTGAAAGAAAAACAGAAATTGTTCCAACTAAGAGGGAATAAATTGCTGCGTTGGGTTATTATCGAGAATTTTCTTAAGTTCCTTGATGTTTAAACCCTTCATTTCGTCACCAAAGATTTCGCATTTTCTCTTCCTTCCTGCTTCCTCCTTGCTTCGCGCCACAATTTCGAGCCCATGTTTAGCTGATGTTTCCCCGTAAATATGAAAAGACTCTAAGGTTGCTCCATGCTTGTTAACAGTTGTCCAAGAAGTTTTCAAAACCCTTACACCTTCAGCCTTGAGAGTATTAACAATTATTACGGGATCATCGGTGTAAACGGCGATGTCAATGTCGCTTCCATGCTTTATCGTTCCCCGCCAAACGCTCCCAATCAAAACAGGGCAATAGCGATCCAAAAGCTTCATTATTTTTAAGGCTTCTTTTCGCATTTCAATTAAACGTTCTTTTCTTTTTGAGCCCTCGTTTTCTTCAGCTATTTTGTCGAGTTCTAAAGCCACTTCAAGATTAGAAGGCAAAAAATGAGTTCCTAAAGTTTCTGCTGCTTTTTCTTTTGCTTGTTTATACTCTTTTTCAGCACCAAAATAAAGTAAAGTAGCCGCTTCCCGAGCGACTCTATACTTTAGGTCAGCAGTCAAAGGGCATCAAGCCCTGTTTCAGCGTTTTGCGATTGTTTCGTATAGTGCGATGGTCTTTTTGGCGATTTTGCTCCACGTAAACTCGGCTAAAACTCGTTTTCTGCCATTTTTGCCAAGAAACTTGCGTTTTTCAGGGTTTTCCAAAGCACTGATTACTCCCCACGCTATGTCTGATGGGTTATTTTGATCAACATGAAAGCCGCATTGTTCTTCGCCGCAGCAAATTACAATTTCACGCATTCCGCTGACACCCGCGGCGCCAACCACTACTGGTTTTTCCATGCTCATTGCTTCCAATGCAACAATTCCGAAAGGCTCATAGTGGCTTGGAAAAACTGCTACGTCACATGCTGCATAATGTATAATTCGTTCTTCCTCCGGGATGAAGTCAAAACAGAATTTGACGTATTGGTCAAGCCGAATTGTTCTTGTTAGGTTTGTTAAGTATTCTTGAAGGTCGCCTACCCCAACAATTACAAGTTTTGCATTTGGAATTTTAGAAACAATATGGGGCATTGCCATTATGAGTTTATCAACGCCTTTTACTCCTACTAGCCTGCCGAGGAAAAGAATCATTAATTCATTATCGCTAATGCCATATTTGCTTCTGACTCGTCTAATGTCTTCAGCAGATACGTTTTGCGGATTATACTTTTGTGGATCGACCCCATTGTAGCTTACTTGAATTTTTTCCTTTGGGAACCCGAGCTGTATGAGTTCATCTTTCATTGCATAAGATACGGTAACAACCATATCAGCCATTTTGCCTGCACGCAATTCTATGTTGCTAACTACGCCTGAGCCGTTTCCGAGTGTTCGACCTTTCTCAGTTGAGTGAACATGAAAAGCCAATGGCAAGCCAGTTTCTCTTTTAACTGTAATTCCACCCATAGCTGAGAGCCAATCATGAGCAACGACAATGTCGTATTTCATGCCTTCTTTTTTGATTAATTCGTTAATGAGTTTAGCCGCTGATAAGTAATTATAGACCATCAGTTTGCCGAAGAAGTGTAATCCTCTGCCCCATTTCTTAATGTCTTCAGCAATAACGTCCGGAAGCGAGTCTGAAATGTCAAGGTGCAATGGACGATGAATTTCAATTCCACGCCAAATTTCTCTCGTGGGCAAAGAACCTTGGTCATCATTCATAGTAAAAACCGTTACATCATGATCTTCTAAAACAAACTTTCTTGTTATCTCAGCAGCATAGGTTCCTAATCCACCGACAATTTTAGGTGGATATTCATAAACGAAAACAGCAAGTTTCATTCTGTCCTGTCACCGATTTACCTTAGCATTTGCAATCACTAAACTAAAAGCTTTACTTAATCTGACAAAACAAACTTGAAACCGGCAGGAATCTAAAAAAGATAAGGAAAAGTTTGATTAGACCGTTGCGCATAGTCAATTACTAGCAAGGTGCCTACAAATGAGTTTATCAACTGTCAAACAAGAAATACTGGAAACAATGCTTCTAAATGAAAAACCAATGAAAGCCATAGAAATCGCAAATGAAAGCAAAAAAGAGTTTCCGCCTACTATGATGCATCTCTTAGGACTTACAAGGATGGGCTATGTTAACTCACCAGAAAAAGGACAATATATTATAACCGAAAAAGGAAAAAACGCACTCGGCATACCCGAAACTAGCAAGGAGAAAGCAGTAGCAATACTCGGCTATGCGGCACATGAAAGAGCATTCAATTTCTATATCACAGTAGGAAAACCACTAAACCTCCATGCACATAACCTGCGAGACTTCGCTAATAAGCTCGACAAAGCAGACATAGTCTCAGTAGACTTTCATATGCAACGAGGCGACTTTGAAGCCTGGTTCAAGATGCTTGGTGATGCGGAATTGGCCAAAAAAACCGGTTTACTAAAAAAGAAAAACTTGGCAGGCGAAGATTTACGGAAAAAACTTCGCAGTATCGTTGAACAACGCTATCTTTACTTGGGAAAGTTGGCAGGTCAACCAGCACCAACTTAATAAACGTACTATTTGTTTGCAGTGCCTTGTTCCTTAAGCGCTTTATTTACCCGTCCCGGCTATATTCTCATCCAATTTACGATAGCTATAGCCAAAAAAAACAATATTTTTTCCGAATAATTTCTCTGGAAAACCTAAAAGAAAAATAAAAAAGGAAATGGGCATTAAGTTATTTGACTATATACTGGGTGGCCACTAAATTTCAAAATGGTTTCTGATCTCTCAATGGTTCCACTTGGTAGCCTAGTACAAAAAGACTTGACAATTGCACCTGTAGGAGTAAATCGCACACCATCAAGCATTTCGCCCTTAGTTACGCCAGAAGCTGCAAATATCATTTCATTGCCCTTTGCTAATTCCGATTCATTATAGGTTTTGTCGACATCGACACCTGCAGCTTTTAGCCGTTTCATTCGGTTTGCGTCATCTTTCTTATCTTTCCAAACCTTAACAAGCATGGTTCCTCCCAGACATTTTACCGCTGTAGCAGCAATAGTCGCTTCGGCGCCAGCTCCTGCACCAATAAGCAAGTCAATACCTGAATCAGGTAAACAAGTAACTATTGAACCTGCAATGTCTCCGTCAGTTATCAAAATGATTCTTACCCCCATTGCTCTAAGTCTTTTAAGCAAATCTGCATGTCTCTCGCGCTCAAGCATAATTACTGTGAAATTAGGAAGCTGTAGCTTTTTGCATGAAGCTACGGTTTGCACGATTTCTTCGATCGACATGTCGGGTGAAATTTTTCCTTTCGATAAGCCGTTGGTTGCTATTTTGAAATAATATCCGTCGTCTGGAAGAACTTGTAAACAACCTGCTGGAGCACATGCTAGCGCTGAGATTGCATCCTTCTTTCCCTTGGAGGTTGCTGTTGTACCGTCAACCTGGTCGATGACAAATTCTACTTTAGGTCCGTTTCCTGTGCCGACTTTTTCTCTGTAGCTGAACGCTGGGGCGTTGTCTTTGGGTCCTTCACAACAGATAACTTCGCCGTCAACTTCAGTCTGGTTTAGGACTGCTCTAGAAAAATCCAAAGCTGTTTGGTCAATTTTGTCTGGGTCTCCTTTACCGATGTGAAGAGCTGCGCCTACTGCTCCGGCAGTGGTGATTCTTGTTAATGATGGGGATAAAGATCTCAATGACGTCATTTTTTTAGCTCCTTTTAGCTTCGTTTAGCCATAACTCTGTAAACTCTATATAGTTTTGGGCAACTTTTTCTACTGCTTCTTTTCTATTGATTTTGCTTGCTCTGTAATCCGCCAGTGGTTGCCAGAAAATTGTTCTTCCCACGGCAAATCCAATGATGCCCGGTATTTTGGCTCCGACTTTTAGCCATTTTTGCACTTTTTCTTTAGATTCTCCCCGACCCAGAGTTATAACCCCCGCTTTCCTTCCATTACTTTGCGCTTGTTTAACCACTGCTAGTGCCGCTTCAGGTTTGTCAACGCCTTCTAATTTCCAAATAGACGGTTCAACTCCTGCCGCCTGAATTTCCTTGAGGCTGCTTACCATAAGTTTTGGTCTCAACTCTGTATCGTAAATTTCTTTTGCCCCCCCAAGTTTTGCTAGTTGCGTTGGAAGTGCAGGCACAATAAGTTCAAAGAGGAAGGGTTTCTTCTTTTGTGCCAAGTAATCGCTGAGTTTCTTTAATCTTTGAAGTTGCCTTTTGTTTAAAGTTGCATCGCCTTCAGGATTATAACGTACCAAGACTTTCACAAAAGTTGGGTCGAACTCTTCGATGTGTTTTGCGTAGTTCTCACCGTAATCAAAGTCAAATTCATCCTGACCGGACTTCTCCACAGGCATAGCAAATGATAACCCGTTTTTTTTAGCTTCTCGAAGAACCGCGCTCCCAAACTCTTCATCTACCAACAAACCCGCAATTTCTTTCGGGACGCTCTTTTTTATAGCAAGTTTGAAGCCTTCGAAAATAATTTTCTTGTAATCTTCGATTTGCTTTTTTTCTTCAGATGTGGGTTGACGATTCTTAATTTCAAACATTTTTTCCAGAAATGACGCTCGATGGTCAAATGCGAGAATTAATAACTGTTTTTGGGACCAATCAATCAACTTAAGTCACCGTATCCTCTATTTTGTGCTTCCCACATAAATATTATTGCTTTAGTGGTTGTGCATTTTAATGCCTATCAATATTTCAAAATTAATTTGTAAATATTTAATCCAAAAAATCTCTTATGATGACGCCAACTTAATAAACAAATTTATTTTACAAATTAAGAATTTAGAGAAACTATGAAATAATAAGAAGATGCATAGATTGCTGAGGCGCCACTGTTGAGCGAAATAAGAATTGTAACTGTGAAACTTCCTGAAGAAGTCTATCAAGAAATGGCGTTGCGTATTCCTGAAGGTGATAGAAGCAATTTCATCAGAGAAGCCATAAGCGAAAAGTTGCAGAAAACGCCTAAGCCAGATAAGCTCTTAGCTTTGGAAGGCAGAATGGGAAAAATAGAGCAGGAATTCGGGCAGATCAGAAAATACCTTGCTGATTTGGAACTGCTCACATTTCAGCACGGAAAAATAAATCCGCACTCTTACTGTATCGATGATGTGGATCATAAAATAATGGAATATCTGCTAAACTACAAAAGCGCAACTACCCCTGAATTAGCCGAGTACATTAAAACCAACAGATGGCTCATACTTAACAGACTCAGAAAAATCCAGCGTAATTCAAAAAAACAAATTGGAAAATCAATAATTGAATATTATGCAGGCGAACGTTCTGGGAAAAAAAAGGCTTGGTGGATAGATGAAGAGCTAATCCAAGAATAACAAAGTTAGCTTTAAATTAAATAGACATGTTGATTTGTAAACTGTGGGCTCGTAGTCTAGTACGGATTAAGGCGTCGGCCTCCGGACGCTTCAAAGAAACGGGAGTTAGCCGAAAATCCTGGGTTCAAATCCCAGCGGGCCCGCCACCCTACGTGCGAATAGGTACTCTTTCGGAGTTTGCTTGCTGTCGAATTAGGTCTCTCAGTGCGTTGCTCAGCACTTCGAGTTCAGCCGTTTGTCGATCTTCTGTGCCAACATAGGTTCTTGCGGGCTGATTGAGTGCTTCTCTGGATAGAAATTGCTCGGGGTTCATTCCTAGCGAAGAATCACGTGATCTGATTCTCCATCAAAGACCATTTTAATCATGATTAAACCTTTAGAGTGCCTTCAGGCGCCTGATTAAGTTACAATAGTTACGCTACTGGCTTCCTCAGCAAAAGTAGAAAGATACCCGTTGCCAGCATTATGATGCCAATAATTGTAACCAATGCGTAAAGCTCGTACCAGCCGGAAGCAGGTTCGTAAAACTGGCGAAAAAAGTTACTTCCAGAAAGCGCCGCCAAAACTGATCCACCACCCATTAACCCGCCCCCTATGCGAGTGATGAGACTGTTCTTCTTTTTATATTCAAAGCGTGTCCTCTCGCTAAACTGGCTCAGCAAGCCAAGCGCAATACGCCAAGGGCCAAAAACAAATCCGAAAGGACAAAGCGACAGCAGCTCAATAATACCTTCAAGCTTGAGCTGTATTCCAATAGTTGACACGCCGTCGCTCGCTAGAAAACTGCTGACGCTCACATACGACGCATTCAGCGCATAAACTCCGATCAGGCTGGCTATGCGAATGGCGGTGCCTGCGCCAACGATGATGCCGTTGGTCAAAACCTTTGCTGGTTTTGGGGCTAAATCAGTGCTTTCCGTGATTTCCTGACTCCCGCTTCAATATTTCGGAACTCCTGACTTATAAGTGCAAAGAAAATGGAAAAACACTTGGGTGCATTCTTCTCCAATTAATATGGTTTAGGTTCTTGTTCTTCCACTGTTTGGAGTTGCCTGAATACTCCAAAATTTTGATACGCTCCTGCCTATAACAAGTTTTTGATATATTTCAGAATCAGTTGTGGTTGATCAAATGCTGTCTTTAACGCTTTTTTCGGATTTTTAATATGGTTCAGTAAAGATAGTTTTTTGTATTCCTCAAGCGCTTTAGCAGCTATCTCTTTGACTTCTTGGGGGGAAAAGTCTTCAGTCGAAATCAGCGGCATACCTTTGGGTTGGCGTGCTTCAGCAAAAGAATTCCAGCTTAAATCTTCACGAATGTACCCCTTAGTTATACATTCGTCATATAATCTTGTTCCGTAAGAGGGAGTAGCGATGAACAAGTGCATTCCAACGTCAAAATCCCGTTTAAGCTTTAAAGCAAAATCAACGGTTTTCTGCATATTTTCTTTTGTTTCGCCTGGAAAACCTATAATGTAGAATGCGCCGGTTTTTAATTTAATGTCCTTGCAAATTTTCGCGACTTCTACAACTCTGTCTAAGTCCAGGCTTTTACATATTACATTGTTCAAGATTTGCTGGTCGCCTGATTCTACCCCGAAAAATACGCTTTGGGCACCTGACTTTTTCATTTTTTGAAGCAAATTCAAGTTTAAGCGGTCTGCTCTCACGCCGTTTGGTGTTTCCCAACCTATCTTAGTTTTATTCTCAATTAATCCATCGCAGATTGCTTCAAACCTGCTTAAGTCAAAGGTAAGATTATCGTCCTCAAAAAAAATGTTCTGAACATTAAATTTTTCCACAACATAATCAATGTGTTTTAAAACGTAACTTGCAGAGTGGGCTCTAAACTCCTTGCCCATATGCAGATGAACTGAGCAAAAACAGCAATTAAAAGGGCATCCCCTGCTTGTCACCATCGATATTGCCCTGTTTCTGAAGCTGCGATAACCTATTTTTTTGTTAGTTAAATACTTCTCCATATCGACTAAGTCGTAGGCAGGGTATGGGAGCTCATCTAAGTTTCTGATGAAGGGTCTGGAAGAATTTACCATTACTTTTCCATTTTGACGGTAGGCAACTCCAAGAATTTCACGCAGCTCTTTTTTGCCCTCAAAAAACTTGGCAATGTCGAGCATAGCGTATTCGCCTTCACCCATTACAGCGACATCAACATTTTTTGCTTCTTCAAGAAACTCTTTCGGTACCGTTGTGACGTGAGGACCGCCTACAACTGTTAAAATACTTGGGTCAACTTGTTTGGCTAAGTCACTTATTTTAACTGAATTTTCTATTTGACTCGAAAATGGTCCTGCTATGCCCACAATGTCGGGTTTGCGATTACGAATTTCTTGTAATATTTGATCAAACGGCATCCCAACGTTGATGGGTTCGTCTTTTTTTTGGAACAAACAATCAGCCATGAAAGCATCCAAGATCTCAGATCCGTAACCTGCTGCCTCGAGAACCGCCGCGATGTACATTAAGCCCAAAGGAATATTTCCCGCCGGCTGTTCTGAGCCTGGATAAAATGTTTGTGGCGGATTTACAAGAAGCACTTTCATTCAAGTTACCTGACGATTTATGTTGACAAATTCCAAATATTTAAATTAACTCATAATGTTGGTTGACCCGTATCGTTCGATGTATTAGCTGTTTTTTGGTTTTAACTTTCATTCCGAGAAGATTTATAGGAGCTCGGTTACCATGTTACTGTTAAGCTACAACCACATAGGTTTATGAGCGGTCAATCAGCTTCTAATCAATGATAGTTTTCCGCACTATAATGGGAGGTGAATGAGTTTTGAGTATGCGTCAGGAAAATAGGAAAGGCAAGATGACCGTTGCTGAGGCCGGAAGAAAAGGTGGAGAAAAAACCGCTGCAACACACGGCAGAGAATTTTACGAGGAAATAGGTCGCAAAGGAGGCGAAAAGGTTTCTCAAGAGCGAGGTCCAGAATTTTACAGTGAGATTGGCAGCAAAGGTGGTTCTGAGCGTGCTAAACAACATGAAGGCACAACTGCAGCAGTAGGGAAAACAAGCCTTGAAGAAGCAGGTCACCGAGGTGGACAAAGAGTCCGAAAACTGATTCAAGAAGGTAAAGAGCGCGAAGCAGAATAAAATATTGTTTCTGTCTATTTTTGCTCGATTTCTAATTTATTTTAATTTAATTTTAGGGTTCTTTTTTTATTGGAGGTGAAATGTTTTGTCTGAGAAAAAAGGTCAGATGACTGTTGCAGAAGCTGGCAGAAAAGGCGGTTTAAGAACAGCTGAGACGCATGGAGAAGAATTTTACAGCGAAATAGGTCGTAAAGGCGGAAAAATCGGTGGACCAAGAGGCGGACAAAGAGTTCGTAAGCTTATTCAAGAAGGAAAAGAGTACGAAGAACGATAAGTAATGCTGTGTTCTTGATTTTGAAATTTGAAAAGGATTTTCCATGATTTTCTATGTTTTAGGGGTTTTGCTATTTTTGCTGTTAGGTAGCTTAGATTTGCCTTTATGGAAAACTTTTTCCGATCTGTTATTGTGCAAAGACAGCCACATATGTTTAAGAGTTATGTTTCAGGCTAGAAATTGAGAAAACCGTTAGTTAGATAGTGATAACGAATTTTTTTGGAGGTGATTTTGGTGAGTGAGACTCATAGGAAAGGCAAGATGACTGTTGCTGAGGCTGGTCGAATGGGCGGCGAGAAAACAGCTATGACTCATGGTCCAGAATTTTACAGTGAAATTAGGAAGCAAAGGCGGGCGAAGAGTTCGTAAGCTTATTCAAGAAGGAAAAGAGTTCGAAGAAGAATAGCAAGATTATGGAAATTGAGAAATTTTTCTTCTTAGTTATCATGTAATAATATTGGAGGTGAACGGGAACGAGTAAACAGGATACTGAAGTAAATAGGCTTAGCGGAACAAGACGTCAATATACAAATAGAAGCGGAAAAACTGGGCATGTGAGTCCAGCGATCGTGGAAAAGTATCTCGCTGGCATGCATTATCCTGCAGAAAGGCAGAAATTAATAGATAATGCCGAGAATAAAGACGCTCCTGATGACGTTATTTGCTTGTTAAACAAGCTGCCGAATAAGACTTACACTTCACCGATTGACATTACTAAAGAAATAGGCAAATTAGCATAAATGCTGACATATCTTGTTTCTTTCAGTTTCTGGCCGTTCTGATAAAATCGCTTTTTTCGTAGCTGTCCTCGAAAAGCTAAGAAAACAACCTTTCTTGATAGAAAACGGGAGCGAATAATTTGACAGTTGAAAGTGAACAAAGACGGAAGTTAACTCGTGAAGAAGCTGGCAGAAAAGGCGGCAAAAAGTCGCTCGAGAACGTGGTCCAGAATTCTTCAGGGAAATCGGTAAAAAAGGCGGCGAAAAAGTGGCTAAAGAACGAGGAACTAAATTCTTTAAGGAAATAGGGCGGAAAGGTGGAAAAAGTAAAGGAACTAGACATGCTAAACCAAAAGTTGGTATTAGTGTGCGACGAAAAAAACAAATCAAGTAAAAATCTATAATCGCTTTTTCTTAAGTTTTCTTTTTTAATCAAGCGCTCGAGCAAAAAATATTGAAATAATTTTGGTCTTGGCATTATTGTGAAAAAATTTCCGAAAACTTGATGAATAGGATTTAACATTAAGCGGATAGGAGAAAATTATGGCAAAAACAGATAAAAATCTCCTTGAGTTTTTGAAAAACCAAGTGACAGTTGAAAAAGAGATAGTTGCTTCCCTTGCAGAGCCATTACGCAAAATGAAGAATCCGGCGGTTAAGGGCGTTTTGAAGGGCGTTTCGTTGGATTCCATTAAGCATGCTGAGCTTTACATGTCAGCAATTACTTTGTTGACTACTTCGTCTACCGCGTTGTCTCAGGAGCATCTTGATGAACAAAGAGTTCTTGTTGAGAAGCACATTGAAATAGAGTCTAAATTAATAATTAAACTTGAAGCAATGATTCCAATCATTGAAGACAAAAAAGTGGTGTTTCTTTTAAATTCAATTTTGGCTGATGAAAAAAGGCATCATGAAATGCTGAAAATGGTTTTAGAAATAATTGTTAAAGGGGAAACGATAACTGAAGACGATTGGTGGAAACTTCTTTGGGAAAATGCCCCCTTTCACGGAGCTCCTGGTGGAGGATAAACAAAAAAGGACAAGAGTGACATAAGCTTAAGAATTAACTTTTTCGTTCATAACTTGTTCTGAAGAACTCCACGTTTCTTCCACTATTTGCTGAAGTCCCTTTAGCATCGAAGCTAACATTTCGCCTTTGTAGGTTAAACAGTAAGCTTTGGGTGTTTTTCTTATGAAAACTAATTTTTTCCCTTTCAAACCTCTCAAGTACTTGTATGTTCTTCTCATGGAAAGTCCTGTTTCTTTGGAAAGTTTTCCAGCGGGGATTCCTTCATCTGCTATTGTTTCATAGATTTTTCGTTCTTTTTCTGTCAAAGATTCTTTGGTTATGTCTCGTTTTGACTTAAAGAAAAATATGTAGTCTCTTTCCGTTGGGGTTTCTATTAAGCCGACTGAGCGTAAACGCTTGAGAATTCGTGAAGCAATTTTTGGTGAGATGAAAGTTTCAATTTCCTCAAATGTTTTTGGTCCATCTAGTAAAGATTGCAATAGCATTTCTTCATAACATTCGGAGTGGGCAGGTAGAACTTCCACAAATTCAGGGAAAACTCCTAATAATTCGGTTAAGCGACCGCCAAAAGATGTTGCGTAGTACTCATCTCTTACTTCCGCGGCGAGCCCTACTGCCATTAAAGGACCTAAATATTCTTCACTGATAGTATCTTGACTGTGACTATGTCCAGTTGTTTTTAGTTCTTGCTGTAATTGACTTACTGAATATCTACCATTTACGATTGCTTGTAAAATGTGAAACCTTGTCTCATTTTTGAGAACATTAAAAAGTTCTTTTACGTAGTTTGGATTATCCATGGTTTCTCGAAGTTTTCTGAGTTCATTCTTTAGCTTGTATACCTGGCATCGGTTTATGCACTGTAACGGTGATATTGGGGCACAGTTTATGCATTCGGAGTCAAGTGTCTTAAGCATTCCAACTACGTCGCGTTTGTTTTCTGTTTTTCGGGTTGGTATTAGGGCATTGCCCATTTTTCTTATTCTTCCCGACATGTGTCAGGGCGAGTCGATAATTATGAGGGTTTATGCTGATCGGTTTTTTGTATTTGATGACCCGTCATGACACGCGTCATAAGTTATGACAATCGGCATATTTAAATAAGTTTCTCCCAAATTTATCAGTAATTGGTGCATAACTTGTTGTTACCGTGCGAAGTGGGCGTAAAAACCGTTCTGCCAGCAGTGAAAGCAATCATGGCAAGACAAATAATCGAAAAACATGGATTCAACGAACAAAAAACTGCAGAACTACTTGGGCTATCCCAATCCGCGGTCAGCAGATATGTTGGAAGAGAAAGAGGGAACCTCCTCGCAATAGAGGGCTCAGTGGAGATTTTAGCGTTAATAAGCCAAATGGTAACTTCACTCGTAAAAGAGCCCAACAACAAAACAGAAATCCTCAACCTCTTCTGCCAAATTTGCGCAGCCATACGACAAAAAGGTTTGATGTGTCCATTTTGCCAAAAAGAAATGACCCCATCATGGGCAGAAAATTGTCTGTTCTGTCGTTGATGATGCCGACTAATCTTATTAAAAGCAAGTCTTTACTGATTTTGAGGAAAACTATTTGTCGTATGATGAAGACGCAATTTTGGACACGATTGCAAAAGTAAGCAAAAGCACGGTCAACATAAGCGCACTAAAGATTGTCCACAACATTTTCTATCAAGCAGTCCCTGTTGGAGGCATCGGTTCAGGAACCATAATTGATTCAAAAGGATTGATTCTGACAAATAATCATGTCGTTGGTGGAGCACATAAAATTAATGTTACTCTTGGCAACGATGAAGTTCTTGAAGGATCAATCGTTGGGTCATGCTCAATCCATGACCTAGCAGTCGTAAAGATTAATTCAACCAAAAAAAATCTCCAACCAGCCGAATTAGGTAATTCAGACAAAATAAGAGTTGGACAAAGAGTTTACGCTATTGGCAACCCCTTCGGATTAACAGGTGGCCCAAGCGTAACATCAGGTGTAATTAGCGCTATCAATAGGACCATAGAATCTGAAAGCGGCTTAATCGAGAATCTAGTTCAAACTGATGCTTCCATCAATCCTGGAAACAGTGGTGGCCCATTGGTGGATGTGACAGGCAAGGTAATAGCGATAAACACCGCTATTATTCCATATGCACAGGGTATTGGTTTTGCCATTCCGATCAACTCAGCCAAAAGCTGTACCAACGATGTTACTTCTGGAAAAGAGTCAAGAACTCCTTGGATTGGAATAGTTGGCTTGAGCATAACTCTCCAGATCGCTCGCTACTACGGTTTGCCGATGGATCATGGGGTATTGGTAACTAAAGTTGCTCAAGGAAGCCCTTCAGAAGAAGCTGGAATCGTTGAAGGAGACACTATTTTGAAAATAGGCAATGTGGAAACTCTTGGAATTGAGGACTTAGTTAAGGAAATTCAAAAGAGAAAAATCAATGACGTTGTTAGAATCCTTGCAATACGTCATCGTCGGGAACATTTCTTTGAGTTAAAACTAAGCGAAGCCCCATGATTCATATAACGGAAGGATTTAACTCCGTAACAAAACTGAAAGAAGAAAAAACCAGAAAAATGCGCACTTCTTCTAATTGTTTGATTTGCCCTAAAGACATATACTGAATCTTAAGGAGTAGAACAAAGATGGATGAAAATCAAACAAAAGAAATCTTGAACAAATACAAAGTTATTGCGGTTGTTGGGTTATCTAAAGAACCAGAGAAGGACAGCTACAGAGTCAGTGCCTATCTACAACAAAATGGCTACCGCATTATACCTGTAAACCCTTTTGCTGAACAAGTTCTAGGCGAGAGAAGCTACAAAAGCCTCCTTGATATTCCGTCTGAAGTTCAGAAAACCCTCGAAATCATTGATATTTTTAGACCTGCAAAAGATGTACCGCAGATAGTTGAGCAAGCTATCAAGCTCAATCAGATGTATGGTAAGCCATTTGTAGTTTGGATGCAACTTGGAATAATCAATGAGCAGGCTGCTAAAGCGGCTAAAAGTTCTGGTGTGGTTGTGGTAATGGATAAATGTTTGATGGTTGAGCGTCGTCACTTATCTTAACCTGGTATTGCACCAAGTAACAAAGATACGATGGTGGCAATTATGACGATTGCGATGGTTTCGGCAAGTGTTATTTTCCAGTTTACTCGCGTCTTTTTTGATCGATATCGCGCCAAAAATACTCCTGAAATAACTCCAACTTCAACTAGCGAAACAACGATGTTGTAGTAGGATGGAAGAGATAAGTAAGTTGCTATTGGAATGATTCCAGCGAGAAAAGTGGTAGTCCCAGAAATTATTGCCCCATAAATGTTGGATCTATGAATTTGTTTTCCAAGCAATGTAAAGAGTTTCTGAACTAACAACAAAGACTTATCCCGTTCTTTCTTGTCAGGTATGTCGCTTAAGCTGTAATTCATCAAGTTCTGCAGAGTCATAATGTCAGCTAAATCTTCGGTGATTCCGCCAAGAAGGAAACTTGAAAAGTTAGTTATTGCAACCGCACTCAATGTTAAGAGAGCCGCGAAAATAACTGTTTTTTCATTCACCCAGAACGTTGTGTTAGAGGTTAATTTTGCTATGAAAGCCGAGAGAATAACAACCAAACTAGTAATTGAACCATCAACTAAACCAGCTACTATCTCCATAATGGGTTCCTTCTTTAAAAGAAGACTTTCCCATTCCTTGCCCAGTTTTTGGCCTTGTGGCGTCAACTGCACCATGTCGTCATTTTCGACAAGCAGTCCTTCGGCAGACATTTCTTTGAGTGCTCGATCCAATTCAGACATGTCAATGCACGCATAACTGACACATACCCGATCAACAAGGTTCTTGAGGGTTGATTTTTTGATTTTAACGCCTTTGCTTAGGTTTAAAAGAACAATAATACGGATAACATCCAGTAACTCTTGGATTTCAAAGGACACTCAAACAGTCACCGTTACAATAACAATCAAATAACTTTTACTGAAACTAATAACTCTTATGAGTTTTCAAATCGGTGATCTAAAGTTCTTCCAGCTGAATTAGACTTATTCTATGTATACTTCAAAATAGAAGAAAATAGTATCATACTTACCAAGAGGGCGATGAAGCAATTAGTTTGTTCTCCAGAGGCGTTAAGCGATTTGTTGTAGAACATTTTGTATTTCTTGATAGTTCGGTTCTACTGCTGGATTGTCTGAAACCCAAACATACCGTACTATGCCTTTTTGATCCAAAATGAAAATTGAAAGCTTCGCGACTGTGTAACTGTCGAGACCAGCGAAATCATAAAGTTCCAAGCCGTAGGTTTTGATAACTTCACGTTTGTAATCGCTCAGGATAGGAAAAGGTAACCTGTTTTCTTCTGCAAATCCCTTGTTCGAAAATGGATCATTTACGCTTATTCCAATAACTTGAGCATCCAAATCGATAAGCCGAGCCATGGAATCACGAAATTCACACATTTCTTTTGTACACGTTGACGTGAACGCACCAACAAAAAAAGCTAAAACAACTTTTTTCCCTGTAAACTCCTTTAGACTCCTTGGTTTCATATTTGTATCTGGTAAAGTGAAGTCTTGTGCTTCGTCTCCGACTTTGATTTTGCTTGACATAAAAAGCAATCCTCTCTTCTAAGAAAAAACGTACCTGTATAAATGGATGGTGCTTTTAGCCAAAAGCAAAAGCGCAAGGGCAAAACTTGTTTAAAACACATGCTTCACATTTGGGTTTTCTTGCAATGCAAATTTGCCTGCCGTGGAAAATCAGGAGGTCGGTTAGTTTCATCCATTTCTCTCTTGGAGTAATTTGCATTAGGTCCTGCTCTATTTTAGAGGGGTCGTCATGTTCTGAAAGCCCGAGGCGCTGTGAGAGCCTGTGGACATGGGTGTCTACTGCTATACCTGCAATTGTGCCGTAAGCATTGTATAATACAATGTTGGCGGTTTTTCTCGCAACTCCTGGGAGCTCAAGCAACGCATCCATTGTTTTTGGTACTTGGGAGTGGTATTTTTCTACGAGGAGTTGGCAGCAT
>Ga0224559_1000576_pt1 | contig 23749 bp, 22 predicted proteins | sample 714S33034metaG_FD_180676 | JGI IMG/M metagenome (GOLD analysis project Ga0224559, IMG submission 180676) | Peat soil microbial communities from Stordalen Mire, Sweden - 717 S3 30-34 | ecosystem: Environmental > Terrestrial > Soil > Wetlands > Peat | place: Sweden: Norrbotten County, Stordalen... | reverse complement strand
TTAAATATTTAAATTTTTTTTTTTTTTAGGAGCGTTATAATTAATGGTTTTTGATCTTCATTTAATCCTACTTCCCATTTTTGGTTTTTTAATCGGAGCATTTGTAACCACTATAGGAGGTGGAGGTGGAGTTTTCTACGTACCGGTTCTAACCCTGTTTTTTGATATTTCAACACAGCTTGCAGTTGCAACATCACTAGCAGCAGTACTTCCCACCACAATAATGGGTGCATTGAGCCATTATAGACTTGGTCATGTGAATATACGTCTGGGTTTAATCTTTGGTATTGGAGGGATAGCAGGAACATTACTTGGTGCTTACATGGCTAATAAAATACCATCAATCCTTTTAAGAAAGATCTTTGGGATTTTTTTATTGATAATGACTGTTCCAATGGTAATTAATGCACTTAAAAGAAGAAAAAAATCCTACAAAGAAAATGAAACTGTGAAAATAACAGGGAAAAAAACATTTTTAGGCTCATTTTTTGGTGTTGTTTCAGGAACAATGGCAGGACTTTTTGGAATCAGTGGGACACCCCCAGTTACTGCAGGGTTATATGCTTTTGGCCTTCCAGCTGTGGCTGTCGTGGGTACATCATTATTTGTACTCACATTCAACGCTGTTTCAGGCCTTTCAGGATATTATCTCATGGGACAGTTTAACCTGACACTTATCATACTTTTAGGTGGTGGAGGAGCATTAGGAGCATTTATTGCGCCTTACATAGTAAAAAGAATAGATGAACAAACCATCGAGCGGATATATGCACCACTTCTTGTAAGTTTGAATCTAATAATCAGTTTTGCCATGATCCTTTAATAAACATTAAAATATTCTTTTTATATTCAAATCTTAGCCAAACACCAACAAAATAGTTTTTAATTAGTTGAGTTTGAACAGATTGTACTGAAGATACGATGCAATACTAACCCAGATCAGATAGAGTATGATTAGAAACCCTGCAATTCAGGATATGATATTATTCACATCCTATTTTTGTATTCTATTTCCTGAAAAATGATTTTAAATTTAGTACCCTGACTCGTATCAACTTCCAATTTACCGTCTAACTGGTTTATCAGACTATTTACAAGTTGAAGTCCTAGGGTTTTTGAAGATTCCAATATTAAATCTTCAGATATTCCTGTTCCATTGTCTGCAATGGTAAGTTCATGTTGATCATTGTTAGAAACGAGTTTAATGGTGATTCTACCAATATTTTCAGGAAATGCATATTTAATACTGTTAGTGACCAGTTCATTTATTATAAGTCCTAATGGTATGGCTGTGTCAATATTTAGATTTATATCATCTATTTCTAACACAGATTCGATGAAACCGTTTAATATTCCGTATGAATAATATATATCCCGTATGAGTTTCTCAATATACTCTTTGAAGTTGATATTGCTGAGACTCGATGACTGGTATAGTTTTTCATGGATTATTGCCATACTCTTAATCCTACCCTGACTCTCCTTTAAAACACTTATAGTTTCGTCAAGATCTTCGAATTGTATCTGTAAATTCAGTAAACTAGAAATAATTTGCATATTATTTTTTACCCTATGATGAATTTCTTTTAAAAGAACTTCTTTTTCAGCCAAAGATTTTTTTAATTCTTCTTCATCCCTTACCTTCTGTAAGGCCAATGTGTAAAAATGAGTGAGTCTGAGTATAGCCTCAAGATCTTTTTCAGTATAATCTCTATTTGAATTAGAAATAGCAATCTGACCAACTAAATCCTCTTTCAAGATAACAGGTACAGATAGAAATCTTTCTATTTTCCTATTATGATGATCAATATAATCCGGGTGAGAAGTTGCATTGTTGGTAAAAAAATCCCCTCTAATTATTCAAACTGTGACCCATGAGACTTTTATATTCTCCTTCTTCTGTGAGTTTCAACATTGGTTGTAATAATTGTCTGGTAATGATGGGATCCTTGATATTAAGACCATTTCCTGGGTGTTTGATACTATCTCGCCAACAAATCCCATACTGCTCTCTGTTAATTTTAATAATTCATAGAGTATGGCCTTTGAAATATCTTCTAAGCTGGTTTAGAAACTAATGGGGTGTAAAGTTTATTTAATGCTTTGTTAACCTCCAATTCCCATTTAAGATCTTGGTTCTGTTTTTTCTGTTCTGTCATATCTACAATTGAACTTATATACTCTTCAACGCCTGGAATTTTGTCTACTGTAATCTGTACATTGAATGTTTTACCTTCCCTGTTGATTATCCGGGTTTCATATTCAGATGGAGCAGAATTGGGATTTAATATCCTTTTTTCATGACACTCCAACATTAAATTTAAATTTATCCAGTTCATGTGTCCTTCAATTTTCATGCGACTGTAACCCGAAAGACGTTCTGTCTCTGAATTTATCATGGTAATAATTCCATCTTGGTTGAATATGATGGTGGCAGACCCTGTATTTTCAAAAATAGTCCTGTATAAATTTTTTGATATCCTAAGGGAATTTTCTGTTTTTTTAAGAGCTGTAATATCCATGAACATGCCAAATATTATATCACCTTTTAAAATGGCACTCACAATTACATTTATTGTTTGTCCATTTTTTCCAATAGTTTCCAATTCATACTCAGTTACATGACCATCAATTTTTAGTTTCTGGATTAAACGAAGCCTATCTTTAGGATCTTTGTAGAGCGAGATAATGTTTTTCTGGTTCAAATCCCTGGCTGAGTCGTAGCTATATATACTTGCCATGGCTTGATTAACAAAAAGAAATTTACCATCTAAACATGATTTAAAAACTCCAACACTGGTGTAATCCACCAGATCCCTATAACTTCTTTCGCTAACATTCAATGCATTCTCAGTTACTTTATGGTCTTCAATAGATTTTGCAAGTTTTAAATTGCTAAAACTAAGACTTGATATAAATTCAACAAATTTTAAATAAAAGCCCATTATTGTTTTTACCTTACTTAAATTCCATTTAGGGACTTTTTTAAGCGCTTCGATATATTTTAGAATGTCAAATCCATACTTTTCAGCCTGACCTTCAAATACTTTATAATCTGGATTATCATCTTCAAAAAAGAATTGTGCTAAAAATAAATTACCAACATGTTTTTGACCGAACATTATGGGAGTAACCGCTTCCCACAGGTTATTTTTACATTTATATATTTTGTATTTCCCATAGTCCAGACCCTTTGTCATACAAATATCAGTTTCAACACAGTTCTTGCAGCATTCCTCATTTATTCTATGAAAATTGGTGCATATATCTTGCCCGCCAGTTGCAACAAGGATATTACCCTTCAAATCCAAGATTCTCATACCCGTATCGGTAATATTATAAAAATCATCCATTAATAATTGTATCTCAGGACTGTTTATGATGTTTTTGAACTCATCTTCATCAACCTCATACTCTGATGAAAGTATTCTATTCAACTTTAATCTTAACTTCTCCTCATTATCCTTTAACGCTTTTTCTGTTCTTATGCGTTCACTTATATCTCTAGCAATGGATAAAACATATTTTTCTCCCTTCATGACGAATAAATGGGCATTAACCTCTACAGGTATGTTCTTACCGTCTTTAGTCACATGTAGTGTATTAAAAGTTTTCTTTTTTTCTTGTTAAAGATTTTCTATATTTAAAGGTATTTTACCTATGTTTTCATGGTTGTCAATGTCTTAGGGGCTCATATTCATCAATTCTTGACGAGTGTAACCTAAAATTTGACATGCCTTATCATTCACCTCCAAAAAGTTTCCAAGATTTTTTCCATGTAATTTATGGAGGAACATTGCATCATTGGCTTTGTTAAATACTTAACGGAATTTTTCTTCGCTTTCAATTAATTCTTCTCCAAGATTTTTCCATTCTGTAATATCTTGTATTGTTCCATACACATAGGGGCCATGATCATCGGTTGGCATTATAACTTTAATATGTACAGCCATATAACGAATATTTCCGTTTTGTAAAGTTATTCGATGTTCTAATTGTGTACCAAAGGCAGATTTCTTGTTTTTTAATGATTTTTTCATTCCCTCTAAAACAAATTCCACATCTTCAGGATGTATAAATCTGTTAAAATAATCTTGGGAAGACATGGTGTAACCACCCTCTTTAATAGCCAATGTACCAATCATGGTGTAGAAACGGTCATTGAATATGTAACAGTTATTCAATATGTAACAGTTATTCAATATGTAACAGTTATTCAATATGTAACAGTTATTCAATATGTAACAGTTATTCAATATGTAACAGTTATTCAATATGTCAAATTCCCAGCTTGCGAGATTTGCGATCTCCATAGCATTTTCTAACTGTACTTGACTCATTTTAAGTGCTTTTTCAGTATTTAGAATATCTTTAACCTCTTTGACCATTGATAATTTTCCCCGTAATAAGATAAAATCCATTGATTCACAGATTTTGTAAAGAATCCATTTCCAAACTCAAAAACATGTATTATATGTTACTTATCAATTCTAAGTGTATAAATTTTTTATGGTAAAGTATAAGTTAGTTAATGCCTATTAATCACAAGATAAAAATATTATATCTAATAAATTTATAATTCCTAAACAATAGATAATAGTAAGTGGTACAAAATTATGGGACTCATAACAAAATTAATATTTACGGTTATATTTATGGCGGTTGCAATTTTAGTTTTAGTTGCTGCCCAAAGTACGATTGGAAATTATGATTATTCCCAATCGTCCAATTTAACATCACAAACAGCAAATTCTACAGTTTATATTCAAAATGGAGTAACAGGCGTGGTAACAATTAATGATCCGTTCATTCATAAAACAACCAAAATAGATATTATTTACGATCCACTAGACACAGGCTCAGGATTTATTGTAAACAAGAATGGTTACATTATAACGGCTTTACATGTAATTGGTGATCTTGATTCTCTGAATAAACAACAACTTAAAACCATGGATAGTAGTGATGTGAACCGTTATGTTGAAAGAGCAGCTGTTAATGGTTATATCTCAGAATATAATCCAAAATTAAGTTTTGAAGTGGCAGCTAATACATCAACAAATCCTAATAAAATTAATTCAAATGTGACCACCGACTATCTGATTCAAAGAAATCTTATTGCGGTACAATCATCAAAACAGGTTATTAAAGTGAATCTACCTGGAACTCAAAGCACTCCACTCAATGCAACTTTAATTGATACTGGTAATCCAAAAACTGATGAAGATGTTGCACTACTCAAGATCAATACTCCTGTTGCAAATCTGCATGCACTTGCAGTAAATTCGAAAAGACCAGTTATCTTTGAGGGCCTCCATATTTATGGATATCCCGGTTTAGATAATGCTGAAAACTCCTTTACTAATCCTTCTTACATAAAACCAGAATCTTCTTCAGGTTTATTAACTTCTGAAGTCTATAAAAATGGTACAAACTCAGATACATTCAATATTAACTCGATATATGAAAATATTGCAAATTGGATTAAGTTGATAGCATACCCTGGAACAATCAACAACAGTAGTAACACATTATATTATGGTACATCAGCCCCCACAACACAAGGTTACAGTGGAGGACCTGTAGTTGATTCACATAACAAGGTATTAGGAATCATAATTTTTAGTATTGAATCAGATAATGTATTCAAACAACAAATAAGATTCACCTCAAGTTTGTTCTTATCCTCACAGTATATCATTCAGTTATGTAAAAAGAACCATATCCCAATAAAAGTAGTGAATTCCTAAAAAAAATTCATTACCACCATAAACGGATCAAATTTGTACTGTAATCAAATATTAATAAAAATTGAAATGAAGATCAAACTTATGATGATTATTAAATCACCCTATGAAATGAATGAGACTCTTGATCGTTTATTGAAGGTATTGGTCAAGCAAAATATGACAATTTTTTCTATAATAAACCATTCAAGTGGAGCTGCTCAGTTGGGTCATTCAATGCCATGAACTAAACTGATTATATTTGGTAATCACAAAGAAGGCACCGATTTAATGATTGCCGATCATAACTTTCCAATTGATCTGCCAATTAAGATAGTGTTAAGAAAGAATAAAGAAGCATAAGTTTTATGTCAAACAGTAAGAGAATTAGCAATGCGTTATAATATAAATAAAATCAATGACTCTATACGTAACTTTGATAAAACAATTGAAAATATTTTAAGATAGTTATTTTATCCATACCTTTTTTTAAATATAACTAATCAATCAAGTACATTAATTTAAATAGATAGTGACTGTGCAATTAATTTATTGAATTTAAACAGATGGGGGATTATTTTTTGTTATACAGAAATTTTGGTAGTACCGGTAAAAAAGTTTCAATACTAGGCTTCGGATGTATGAGGCTTCCAATAATCAATGGGAAAGCAAACAATATTAATGAGCATGTTGCAACTGATATGATTCGTTATGCTATAGATAATGGGGTAAATTATATTGACACAGCCTTCCCATATCATGGATCTTCTGCCCATGAGGGCGGTATGAGTGAGATATTAGTTGGTAAAGCTTTAGAAGATGGTTACAGAGAACAAACATACTTATCAACTAAACTTCCAAGCTGGCTTGTACAAAATAGGGAAGATTTGGATAATTATCTTAATAAACAGCTTAAAAGGCTTCAAACTGACAGGATAGATTTTTATTTACTCCATGGCCTTAACAGGCCTTTTTGGAATAACCTAATAAAGTGTGATGTTTTTGAATTTCTTGATTCGGCAATTGAAGATGGAAAGATAGGATACGCTGGTTTTTCATTCCATGATGAGTACGAAGTTTTTAAAGATGTTGTTGATTCCTACAGCTGGAGTTTTTCACAGATACAGTACAACTACATGGATCAAGATTTTCAGGCGAGTATAGCTGGCATTGAATATTCAGCATCACAAGATATGGGAACAATAATAATGGAACCGCTTAGAGGAGGTTGTTTAACAAATAACATCCCTAATGATATCCAATCAATATGGGATAGTGCTTATATCCATAGAAGTCCAGCTGAATGGGCTTTGAGATATGTTTGGAATCATTCCAAAGTCAATGTGGTTTTAAGTGGGATGAGTACAATGGAACAAGTTGTTGAAAATATTAAAATAGCTGAACATGGAAAAGCTAACAGCCTCAATAATGAAGAGCTGAATCTTTATTTAAGAGTTAAGGAAGCTTACAATAATAAGATCCATGTAGCATGCACAGGCTGCAATTACTGTATGCCTTGTAAAATGGGAGTAGACATCCCACTAAATCTTAACCTTTTAAATGATGTTTATATCTACAAAAATTTGGATAAACCAACAGGAAACTATACATTTCTTTCTGCTAAGAAGATGAGTGCATCTTTCTGTTCAGAATGTGGTGAATGTCTTAAAAAGTGCACTCAAAACATTCCCATAATAAAATATCTTAAAGAAACACGCGAAATTTTTGAGAAATGATCATGAAATAAGTACATCCTTTAATATTTTTTTTTATTTAATATCCTATAAACCCATGTCATTCCAATTAAATATGAATTTTTTTCTCTATTTTTTAACATTCTGATATTCTACTAGATAATACTTAGTGTATCCATTATTAATTCTACAATTTGTGAATTCTATTGTATCTATTTAGGATATTATGCTATTTTGATATTTATATTAAGATATATTATAAATTAAATACTTTTTTTCAATTAATTTAAAGTATACTTTTAAAGCTAAAAGTTTTAATATATAAAGTTAAATTGTTACATTACCAGAATAATTGAAACAATCAGAGGGATACTATGAATGATTTATTTTACTGGTTATTTATTGGAACTAAAGGCAGTATAAATCGCGTTAAAATTGTAAAATTACTCTATAAAAATCCCTATAATGCAAAAAATATTTCAGATAAGCTAGAATTAAATTATAAAACAGTTAGACACCATTTAAGAGTATTAGAAGAACATAGTATTGTTGTAACTCCTCCGGGTGTCCGATATGGGGCATTATATTTCCTTACAGGAGAGATGAAGGAAAATTATGAATTGTTTGAAAAAATCCAAAAAAGTAGATCTAAGGTGAAATAGAATGAACTTAATCATATTAAATTACACATTAAACAATCCAGTCGATATACATATTGGGAATAATGAATATTTGCTTGATAATTGGATTAATGAGTATCTACTGGAAAAGTTACAGACATTACAGAACAAAATTCTCACTAGGCCTGGTCTTATTTGCTGCTTTTCTATCGATACATAATTTATTGTACGTTCTAACCTTCTTGATTTATCAAAATTTTTGGGGAGGATTAGAACACAATATAATGTTTTTAGTCAATTTGAGTGAATTTATTGCCCTTCTCATATTGCTGAAAGTTACTTGGAGTTAAGAATATATACATTCCTGATTTTATTTTTTTTTATTCTTTTTTTTGTTGGTTTATATGATCCCATTGAATTTTTTTAATTAAGGATAACTATTGCCTAATTATGGTGTAATTTTTGTAAAATATTCATATATAAATTATGATAATAACATATAATGAAATTGTATTACTAAATGGAGTGATAAAAATGTTGAAAAAAATTGTGAGTTTATTTGTGATGTTGTTGATCCTACTGTCATTTACAGGATTTGCAACTGCAAGTACAACAAAAAAAATTAGTTCAGTGTATTGGGATAACAATGATAATCCCACAATAGATAAAGTTGTAATCACAATCGACACCAACATCACCTACAACACCGGCAGCTACTATTCCAATACTAGAATAACAACAGTTGGAAAAGTTGAAAGTTTTAACGACGAAGAAATCAAAGTTAAATGCTTTGAAACTACAAATATCACATATTATACACCAAAATCCGGCCATATAACTAAAATAAGCAACAGAACATATTATCAAACACTATACAGATAGTATACAGATATATCATTTAATTATTTTTATTTTTATTTAAATGTTGATCAATCCAATAATAAATCATGATCAATACATAGAGAAAAATAATAATAAGTGAACCTGTTAATTAGAGAGATTTATAAACTGCTGCAAATAACTTAGTAGAGTTTTGGAAAACATCAGAATCAGGAAGCCATTCTGGGATTTCATAAACAAATACTGGAGTTCCTGTTGCAACTATGGGATCGTCAACTTGTTGTATAGAAGTTCCTTCAGGCTGTTGATTCGTATTTCTAGTGAAGTAATTGAAACTTGGGAGAAGATTATGGACTGATTGACCTAAAGCAACAGATTTAGAATCCATACTTGGAGTTGCAATATAATATCCATTACTACCATATCCTTTTTCATGGTCATGAACTATTATCACCAAACTATAATGTGATTTTTTAATATCGGGTATAACGTATTGGGCAACAAGATCTTGACCATGAGCACGTCCCACCGTGAAGTCCTGTGGATCATTTGTTACATTAACTTGATAATTCACAATTTCAATGTTATGAGATTGTGAATATGATTTTACAACATCGGGTAAAACTTCTTTTGCAGAAATTTCCCTCGGATGCATACCAGTTATAACTGCAATTACAGGACCAGTATCACCAGGATGTGAATAAACCACCTTAGTAACAGAACCTAAACTATTAGAGCCCAGTAATGTTGTTGAATAACCAGCAATACCCCCATTTAATGTCAAAACAAGTGCTATTAGAATAACTGGAATTATTAGTATTAATGAATAAAATTTTAATCCCTTCTTTCCCTTCTTTTGCTTACCTTCCTTCTTCGGCTTACCTTGGGGATTATTTTTATAAAAATCTTTAAGGTTTTTATAAACCGTTAACTTTTCACCACAGTCACATGTGTCATCAAAGTCTTCAGGAGATTCGCCCTGCTGAAGCTCATAACATTTGCCACATTTATCACAGCATAAGTAAGTCACAACAAAATTCCTCCAAAAACATATGATAAGAGTTAAATATTTCTGTCCTTTAATTTATAGTTAATATAACATTTTGATACTATCTGAATTCCCAGCTTATAATTAACATGATAAAAATAATTATCTGATAATTCTACAAATAAAAGATAATCAATTTATTATACAAATACTTTTGGTTAAAATTTTATTTAATAATGACTTTTTTTTGTATTAAAAATATTATGACAATTAAATCTTCTTAACAAGTTCTCTTATATGCCATATTAAATGGGCTAAAAATAGCTCCTTTGAATGCAGTCTTCTGGTACAAGTCCTTGCACAATCCTTTACATAACCCAATACCCTTTTAACATTTTTTTTCTCTTTTTGGAGCATATTTTACATATATTAGTATACCCAGCAATATTAATCCAATTCCTCTGATAATTTAATTAACTGAATACTAAGACATTACATAAAAGGTTATAATAATTCCATTTAATGATATGAATCTTGGAAGGTTTATAACTCCACTATCCTCTTTCGAAGTGGAAATATAGAGATACACATAACCAGATAATAGAACAGTATAGTGAAAGCTGATAGGATAATTAGCTGACTTATAATTCCAAATATTGCAGCGAGTAGAGTTACAGTACTCTGTGCCAACAATGCAATGGGGTGTATTGTATTCATGATAGATCTTAGCAAAGAAATGTGGAAACAGACCATCTTGCCATGGCATATGGAATTCTTGCAGAGCATATTATCATAGTATAAATGAAATTTAATATTTATTTTTATACTAAATTTATTTCCAGTTGGTTAATATCTCTTCCCTGTTAAAAGTGAGTGTACTTATGTAAAAAAGGATCAGATCAACAGCCAGTAGGATGGAAGCAATGATCAACAAATTATTGACATGCAGTGCAATATATCCAATCTCACTCAAGATGTAGATACCAAAAAATGGAATGATAATTAATTGTCCAAGTTGTTGGGCTGTACGTACATCATTTACTCTTGCAGATAAAATAACACCCAACTCAACAGATAAGAGACATGCAAGTGGAGTAACCACAAACATCATTACAGCCATGTCCCAATTAGGAAAATAATAATAACCCAATGCATTGTAAGTCATTTTATCAATAAGAGTCATGAATATAATAAAACCAATATATATTGCAATAATAGAAGGTAAAAATGAAGCGAAACATTTTCCTAATAATATCTCACTGTCAGTTGTTGGTGTTGCAAGGAGCGGTTCGATACTCTTTTGCACTTTCTCACCAATTAAACTGTAAGATGCTATCACAGTCGTAATCGATGCAGCTAATATTACAAAGAAAAATAGAAAAGCATTTAAAATTGGGGGAAGTGCTGTTGCAGGTATGCTTCCAGTATCTGAACCTGATATACCTATTGTTAATGGAAGACCAATAGAGAATAATAATGGTAAAAGGATCACAGAATAGATAACACTTTTTTTGTTTCGGAATATACTAAAGTCTTTGGTTGCAATAACCCATGATTTCCAGAGTTTCATCAATTTTTCCCCACAAATTTCAGATAAGCATCTTCTAAAGTAGGACTAAGTTCAGTAACATATTGAATATGTCCACCTGCACCTACAATAACCTTCACTATTTCAGGATTTTCTATTTCAGGTTTTACAACATCAATAATTATCCTATTTTCATCATGAACTATTCCCCGGTTTATCAAACTATTCAATGCTTTTAAAATTGAATCATTAACCTGCTCTAATTGTATAACTGTCTTTTTTCCCCATAAAGATTCTTCAAGCTCTTTCGGAGTTCCAATTACCTTCAGTTTGGTGTTTAATATTCCAATTTTATCACAGATACGCTGTGCTTCATCAAGGTTATGCGTGTTTAAAAAAATAGTTTTATTCTCTTTTTTTAACTCTAAAATAAAATCTCTTACAACTTTGGATGATTCAGGGTCTAAGTTTACTGTTGGCTCATCAAGAAACAATATCTCAGGATCATGAATAAGTGCACGTGCAATTGCAATTTTCTGTTTCATTCCCTTAGAAAAGGTTCCAACAGGTACATCCCTTTTATCCCAGATACCCAACATCCGCAGCAAACGTTCAATATTCTCTTTTCTCTGTGATTCTGAACATTCATAAAGTTTTCCATAAAAATCAAGGTTTTTATATGCACTCAATTCACCATAGAGGCCCACGTTGTCTGGTACTAATCCAATAATTTTCCTGATCTCTAAAGAATCCTTATCGTTACCAACATCATAACCAGCTATATGAGCCTGACCCCCAGTCTTAGATATCAAACAACATAACATTCTCACCGTAGTTGTCTTTCCAGCACCATTGGGACCAAGAAAACCGAAAATTTCCCCCTTATCAACATGAAAAGTTACATCATCTACAGCTTTAACATACCCAAACTTCCGGGTGAGATTTTCAGCATCGATCACAATGCATCAACCCTCAAAAATAAATATTCTAAACAATAAAAATCCAAACTTTCTATAATATTATATTCGTGTCTCATGTGGTGCCCTTTTTTAGATACTCATAACATAGCCGATAATAAACGTTTCCAAAAAAAAGAATTTATGGGAATTTAATTATATCTTAATTTAAACTCCGATTTAATGTTTATACCTAAAAAAACAAAGTTTTGTTCCTGATTCATTTATCTTCGGATTTTTTAGTTCCCACATTTTCAGTTGTTTCTTTAGATGCAGCAGATTCTGTTTTAGGAGTTTTAAGAAGGTCTAAAACTGCTTTAGGTTGATTTTCTGTTACATCATCATTTTTTAAAGGATCTAAATTGTTTTTAGGAGTGGTAGCTTCTGCATTTTCTGTTTTGAGGAAATTTGAAATGTCTGTTATACTGTTCATGAGTGGAGCAGGGAATATTATAGTAGAGTTTTTCTCGACAGCTATCTGGTTTAATACTTGCATGATCCTGAGCTGTAATGCAATTGGATGTTGGGATATAATATCTGCTGCCTCACCTAATTTAGCTGCAGATAAATATTCACCATCAGCAGCAATAATTTTAGCTCTTTTCTCCCTCTCAGCCTCAGCCTGTAATCCTATTACACGTTTCATGTTTTCTGGAAGTGTAATATCTTTAATTTCAACCGTTGTAACACTTATTCCCCATGGTTCACTGTGGTTGTCTATGAGCTCTTTTATTCTAAGATTTATTTTCGGTGTTTCTGAGAGTATTTCATCTAGATTGAACTGACCAACAACACTTCTCACAGTTGTCTGTGATATCTGGTTTACAGCTCGTGTGTAATTTTCTACTTCTACAACTGCTTTGTAAGGGTCTACAATTTTAAAGTAAGCTACTGCAGCCACATCTATCGAAACGTTATCTTCTGTAATAATTTTCTGAGATTGAATTGGCATGGTTATTATCTGTAATGAAGGTTTAACCATACGATCCACTAGTGGTATTATTATTCGCAATCCCGGTTCCTTAATTCCAATTACCTTACCTAAACGGAAAACAACACCCCTTTCATATTGATTTACAATTCGTATTGAAAGTCCCAGAATTATTAAAATTATAATTGCAACAATGACTGTTGTTATTGGATCTACCATCTTTTTTAACCTCCATATTTATTCAAATTAGTTTCATTTAATATTATGGTCTTTAATCCTTTTATAAATTATGATGATTCTGTTCTAAAGTTTATACGTAAGATTATATTTCTTTCACGGACGAAAGAAACTTCCCAAATTTAAATACCTTTTCCGGACATGATAATTCACATTTCAAACATCCCATACCATTACAAAGGTCTGTTCTAACTGTTGCTTTTCCATTTTCCATTTTAAGAGCACATTCCGGACAAGTTTTTGTACATGTTTGGCAGTTGGTGCAATCTTCAAAATTTGCTTCGAGTGTTGATTTAATTTTAACAAGTTTAAGACCTTCATTTCCAAGTTCTTTAATATCTCTTTCAAAAATTCTGTGTATCTGGGGATCTTTTATCCTTGGTGGACTTTTCTGGTAGCCGTATTTATTTAACCAGTCATTATACATCCAAAATGGCATGCCCTGTTCAGACAGGGCCAATTCTAATGAATATATCTTTTCAAAAATTGGGGATGTTGCAAGCATTATATGTTTACTACGCATACTTTTTGCAATCTCCTGCAATTTTCCAAGTAAATCCGGGTTCGTGACAATATCGATTGCCATTGCAAGTGATGTGTTTCCTAGTTGATAGATATCTTTAGAAGATGGGGGTATCTGTCCCACATCGAGTGATTTGAGTGGATCAACATAGAAACCTGATGCACCGGCCATGTATGTTGAATCAACATCAGTTAGGAGAATATCGGCCTCTTCTGCAAGAGTTAAATAAGCAGCTCTAAATGCACCTAATGCCTTGCCGATCATTATTATATCCTTTTCTGAAAGGTATATTCCATCCTGCATATTGATCTTGTGATCAGGACTTTTAATTTTTGGTGCAGAAATAATATTCATGTCCATTCCTAAACTGAAAGCTGCAATAACGCCTGTTCCAGTTATACCATTGGATTTTCCATCCATAACCCCTTTAAAAAGAATTTTTCCAGTAACAGGATCAACTGTATTTCCATCCTTTACTATTAGTTCGTTGTCGAGTACTTGGCTTTTCCAACCTGAGTCAATCTTTTTAAAATCACATATTGCACCTGGTGAAGCTAATTTACCCTTTTCTATCATTTGCCCTTCTATTGCCGGCCCTGCAGCAGCTGAACAGGTGTAAACCTCACCATCAATGACTAATGCTATTTCAGCATTAGTACCAAAATCAATCACCAGATAAACACCTTTTTTTTCTAAAATTTCCGATTTAAATAGCATAGCAAGTGCATCAGCACCAATTTCATGTTTGATAGCTGGTGGAATGTATACTTTGGCTTCTTTATTTATTATAAGTCCTATTTCACCGGAAGAGACTGTTGTAGCATCTCTTGAAGGAGGTTTAATATCTAATCTTTTGAGAATGTTCTCTCCCCAATAGGCTAGATCCCTGATCTCTATGTTTTGGAATATTGAGAGCTGTATGGGATTACCGCAAACAGCAACTCTTACAACATTTTCAAGGTTTATGCCTAGATTTATTATTACATTGTTTATGGTTTCAACGAGAAGTTTATGGGCTGTGTCTTTACCCACTTCTATTGCAAAATGAAGATGATCCACAACATTAGCACCTGGAAGAGGATGTCTAAGTGTGATGGCTGTTGAAATTATCTTTGAAGTATTAAGATCAATTGCTTGTGCCCTAATACCGCTGGTTCCTATGTCCAAAGCTATTCCATACTCATTTATCATGGATTTGGCCCCTTATTCTATTTAAAGCAAATTATTTGAGGATTATTGAATATGTTTTGATTATGAAAATATTAGTATTATTTAATATCTTATATTTAAAAATTAAATAAAAAAAATTAAATAAAAAAATGGGAGAATTTGAGTTTGGTTCTATTTATGAGTACTCTGAAACAAATTCTCCTACTATGCGGGAATATTCTTTTCTAAGATCTTTCCATGTTTTATGATCTTTTACTATGGCATCTGCAAGTCTAGGGGTATGATAAGCCTCTACACCATAAACACTCATTGGGAAAGATTCTACAAAGTCTTTTCTAACTGCTCCCCCACCACAACCAATGGCCGGTACTTCAAGACCTTCTTTCTGTAGTGCTGCAACTACTTTAGGGAAAACTGTCATGGTAGTCGTCATAAGAGCTGTTCCAGTCAATAATATTGGTTTATATTCCTTTACTGCCTTAACAACATCTGTTGTTGGCACATCTCTTCCCATATCTATTGCTTCATATCCACCGGCTCTTAGGAACATGACAACAAGGTTTTTACCTATATCATGTGGATCACCTTCAGCAACAAATGAAACAGCAGTTCCTTTTGTTTCACTTTTATGACCTAAAACCTTCTCACATTCCTTTACCCCTTCCATCATTCCATCTCCTGCAAGCATGAGATCTGGAAGAAAGTAAAAGCCCTTAGTATACAGTACATTTACTGCATCCATACCCTTCATTAGTCCGTCATTAATTATTTCAATAGGAGATATATCATCATTTAATGCTTTTTGAACATTTTCAAGCGATGCATCTCTATTTTCGTAGAGAACAGCAAGTGCTATGGATTTGAAAGGTTCTTCTGATGGGAGGATATTTAATACATCTTCATCATCCTCTGGTCTTATTGCAGGCCCTTCAATTTCCACATTGTATCTCACATGTACCAAGTTTTGGTCCATTTTTTCTTCTAACTCTTCATATTTCATTTTCTTCAACCCCCTAGAGTTCATAGCTTTTTGGGTCAAATTCAGCTATTTTCCTTGAGTACTTTCTTAAACATTCATCAATAAATTGTTCAGAATCTGTTGGTAGTTCTTCAAATATTTTTATAGCACTATCAAGGGAGTCCCTTTCAAATCTTGTGAGATACATTTTTTTAGCATCAATAGCCTCGTTAATAATGGCTCCAGCTTCAAGAGCAGCTGCCCTAGCTCTGAGGTATGGATTTTTACCGTATTCTACTATTGCTTCCCCTATCCTGTGTGCATTATCATAGGCTAATACAAGTGCTTGAGGATCTCTGTATTTGTCTGTGAGTGTGTAAAGATCTCTTAGGGTTTTTTCCTGTCCTGTTTGAAGAGCAGTGTTCATAAGTGCTGCTTCATAGCCTGTTGCCTGTAACCATACTTCAGGTGTTGTTCCACCCATTTCTTGTCTGTGATAAACCGATTCATTACTCCAAACATCACATATTGATGCTGTTAAGTTACCCATAAGGTCTGAGTGTGCACAAACTGCATTTTTACCTTCCATAGATATTGGAACTCCACTTATTGACTTAATTATAGGATTTTCATATCCACAGTCTTTTAGTGGCCCAATAGCACCGCATTCAACAGCAACTAAACTTCTAGCTCCAGCTATAGCCCTAGTAAGCGCAGCTAGAGTGTGTGAACAGTCCTTATCAAGTAATCCTCCTGCCATGAACATAGCTGTATTGGCTTGGGCACAGTCTGTATCCCCTGCTGGTCTGCAATCGTACTTTTTACATACATTAACTATCCTTTTCCACATATACTCCATATCGATACTACCAAGAACTCCTATACCAAATAATATGGCTTTAGGATCACCACGGGCTATACCATAATCAGATACGGATTTTCCACCCATAGTCTCTATTGCGACACATGATGCACCATTTGCTGCACTAGCTTCTATAGATTCTATGACCTTGTTATCATAGTCAGAACCTCTGAGTCCGGGATGTCTTTCCTCAATCCTTATATCAGCTGGTGTTGCAAGTAGTGAAACTCGAATATCATATTCATCATGATATTTCTCCAAAATTTCTGCCTGAGCTTGTGTACAAGTTGCAGTCCATTCAGGATTATTTGTTTGCTGGAATATATGTTCCTGTTCTAACATAAATGCTGGTAATCCTATAGATATTGCCCGATCACAAGCACTTTGAGTGATATTCCGACATTCTGAAACCATTTGTTCTTCTGATTCTTCAGAACCTTCTACAGGAGCGACTTTTATTTCCGGTATAACATAACCCGCACCTATTTGCGTATTCCATCGTTGGCTACTTGGGTACTTGGCTCGTCCGAAAACCATTTCATCTGGGTTTTTATATGCCATTTTAGTAAATCTTTTCATTCTAGATCACCTTATAAGTAAATCCTTTCATTATAGATCACCTTATATCTTAATTATTGTAAGTGTATTCTAATAATCTTTTGGAATTTTATTTGAATTTAGATATAACTAATCCAGATTTTTATGTATTTAAATCTCCAAATAAACTGATTTCTTTAATTATTTATAAAAAAAATTAGTAGAATCATTGAAATGTCCCTTTATGGATTATAAGATCGTTAAATAGGCATAACATAATCAATATAAAATAGAATAATATTAAAATATTGTAAAATTAAATCTTTATACAAATATTGTTATTTAGTTTCCTTAGAAATGGGACTAAATGTATATTTTTAGTTGTGGAGGACTTTTTAAAATGGTGGTTGAAGAGGCTGTAGATATAATAAAAAAATTGGATGGAATCGTTGATGTTCAAAAACTTTCAGAAGAGGATAAAGAAGCTCTAATTAAAATTGAATCCAGCCGTAACAATGATATCATACCCGTTGTTAATAAAGGTTTGAATGAATGTTTAAGCAGAGAATTCTGTTTAGTACTACTTAAAACCGAAGAGTTTAGAATTCCTTCCCAACCTACAGTACTTCTTGTAACAGATAGTGGACGAATTTTAGGTCAGGAGCTGATTTCTTCTGAAGATAAGAAAAGATATGCACAAAACGATAATGTTGTTTTCTTGAGTAATAACTTCATAATCTTCAAACCCGATACAACCACAAGACGTGCGGGTGTTGAAAAAGAGTTATTCATATTACCTGCAATCCCATTTCCAGAGTTAAATAATGTCTTAACAATATCAGATGTTGTATCATGTAGTCCCTCAGCATTAGGAGATAAATATATTAAAAATAAGTTTAATTATCCTGATGATCCACATCTTGCAACAATAATTGTTGCTTTCTCAAAAAAAGAAGAATAATTATTGATTATTATTTCTCATAAAATTCATTTCTTGCATCTACCATGGCCTTAATATTTGCAATGGGAGATCTGGGTGCTAATCCACAGCTAGGTGCTAATATATCCACTCCAACATTCAGTGCTTTTTTTACTTCTTCTTTAACATCTTCAGTAGATCCTCTAAATAGTGTTTGGGTTGAGGATATATTTCCAACTATTTTTGACGATGTTTCGCCGCCCATACTCATGACCTTTCCACCTACCCTTAAAACTTTTCCACCCTTCTCAAGGTCATGTTTAGCCATTGCAATATCCACATTCTCCTCTATACTTATTGCATCATAACCTATACTTGCCATGTCGTGTATTATTGGTTGGCTTGATCCGCATATGTGGAGAATTTTTTTCGTTCTTATTACATTTGCAAGGTCTTCGAGTCTTGGTTTTACTATAGTTTTAAATTGAAGGGGGTCTATCAGTTCTGGTGCAGCTGTTGGCTCGGCAACACATATAATATCCGGTTCAGCTTGTGATATAGCTTCTGCATAATCCATACAGGCATCAAGAGTATTATCCAAGGCATTTTCAATATCACCAGGTCTTATCTTCATGTCTCTTAACATGTTTTCCACACCAAGTAAATGTCCTGTTAGTGTAAATGGTCCTGTAATTCCAACAATAATTGGAAGTGTATCACCATATTCTTCTTTTAATTTTCCTATAGCTTCAAGAACAACAGGAATTCGCCCTTTGCTCAGGAAATCTGTTGGTATCTTTATATCGCTGGCCGTTCTAAATGGTGTTTCAGTTATTTGGGGGGTTCTTTCAATGTTTCCAAGATTTACAGTACATCCCATTGCTTCTGCTTCAACTGTTAGACAGAATGGTATTCTTGCACATTCCAAATCCACAAGTTCGTGAAGAGAGCTACCTAAAATTGCCATCATATCCGCATTAATATGTGCTTCAGGCCAATATACTTCAGTTTTTTCCATAGCTTCAACTATTGCTATTTGCGTAACGCTGAGTACAGGAGTTATTTCAGTTTTTTCACCTGAAAGTACTTTTAAAACATTGTTTTTTATATTCATGGTTTCACGAGATTAAAATTTTTTTTAATAGCTTTTAAAAATTTATTGATAATGTGACCTATAATACAGTTATAGGTAAATATTTTTGGTTGGAAACTATCTAAAATTTTCCATTTTGATTTGTGCATTTTTCTATGAGTCAAAAAAAAACTAGCTGCAGATAGCACCAATATTAATACCAACCGATTAATGGAATACATGATACATCCCAATTAAAAAAAAAATATTCAAAGATTGAATATGGAAGTTTTATTCAGGCTTGTAAAATAAAGCCACAGCTCTAACATAGTACATCTGAGAGTATGGTAATAAAATCAAAGCTAATATTAGAGATATTATATAAAATAGAATACTACCACTTGAAACGCTGAATAAAAAACTAATTAATGTTCCTATACTGAATATTAATAAAAAGATAACACCTGTGGTTACATACCACTTTATAAGATTTGCCCAACCTATGTCTCCAATTATTTCAATTATTTCCCCAACTCTAAATGCAGCTCCAAATTCCCGTTCATAGGCCATATTTGCTATTGCTACTAAGAATAATGGCAAAATTATAAGAAATTCAATTAATAATACAATTACAAGCTGATTTAATACGTTAAATGAGATGGTAAATAAATTCGCTATACTCGATAAGATTCCTGTAACTAAAAAATTTAATGGATTTGTGCCTAGACTTCCAATTAGTGCCGAAATATCTAATCCAAATGATGATAAACCTCCAATTAAGAGGACTATAATGAAGAAAACAAGGAGTGGTGGGAATATTAAATATGTTATGAATGTTAAAAATACTTTGATACCATCTATTAAAAGAGTTTTCCAGGCATTAAATTCTGGCAGTCTATTTTCTCCATCAAGAGATTTTACTATTATTTTAAAAAGATAACCATCTACTAGAAGTCCTGAAATCAATCCAATAACAACAAAAATCAGTACTATTGCTTCATTGGTTATACCAATCACATTTAATAGGGATGATAATCCTCCGATAACAATGAGAATTCCTAATACTATAATTTTCTTCCAATCAGAAAGTGGATATTTCAAAGAATCTTTTACTAATTCGGTTATATTCATAATTTTATACCTCATATTTGGATTACAATGATAAAGATATGGAATTCGATCATATAAAATATATTAGTTCTGTTTATTTAATTTAAAAAAGTTATTAAGGAATTAATCCTAGAGGGCTGTGGGCTAATGTTGTTTTAGTATAAAATAAAGGTCGTGCTTTACCATACTAGTAATAATATAAAATAAAATTTTAAAATAAAAATAGTAAATATTATCAAGTGATCATATCTCATTTAACGCTGGTCAATGAATTTATGTTTATATTTATTTTGATACGATAGGAATTTATTTTGAATTCCATTTCTTTCGATAAAATAAAAAGTCTAAGTCGTAATCAACACGTTTTAAAACGTCTTCAGAACCATTACATTCAACAATGTGTCTTACTTGATGAAGTAACTTTATTTTTTGTTCATTATCCACTTAACTCACCCAACACAATTCATAATTGAAATTTTTATAATATGACTCTTGGATAACATACCCACCTGAACTTTTTATGAATCCATTTCAACTTGAGCATTAAAATGTAACTTTGATCTATTCATGTCATTACATCAAAAAGATTATAAAAACTTTTTATATAACTCAATTTATATTCTGTTGATATTATTTAATATAATTTTCTATTTTTATTGTGGAATAGAATGTAATAGGCATTAATTAGATGGGTTTGATATCAACAAAATTAATCATTATTTAATGGATAACTCATTAAGTAAAGATAAAAAAATGATTAATACTTTGTAGAATAACATTAAAAAAAAGTTGAGGCTGTTTCACAAATTTTTTCTGCACTTTTAATATTTGATTATTTCAAATTTAAAGGCATATAAATACTTATTTTTTTCTAGATTTTGAATTATGAGACAGCCTCAAGTTATAAAAAAAATTAATAGGTTATATAAATTTTAGTTCATCTTAAGTTCCATTATTGCAAAAATCTTTCCCTCGGTGTCCTTTAAAGGTCATATCATATCCAATTTAGGAATTTCCATTTTTTTCGGACATCTTGCTTCCACCTCCCATAATTTCTTGGCAAAATCATCGTATAAATCACCAACTATGATATCTTCAACCATCTCCGATTTCTTTGGTCATTATGGCCCCATTAATACCGGGTTCTTTCAGTCCATGTTGTTATAAGTCATTAGTCAAAGGACCATCCCCTTTTTCAATTTTCCATATAAACACATCTTTAGAATTTTGTTACTTCCAGGATCATCTGCAGGAATTTTGAACCATATAACCCATGCATAATATCGTTCCTTTTTCAATAGAATTTTAAACAATATTTTAGTGCATTCCGATTAAATCTACCTATTACATCTTAATACTGTTTTATACAGTATAATCAATATATTTATGATCCTAAATATTATATATACAAATTATTATTATAACTAACCAATAAATCATGATCCATGAAGAAAAAAACTGTTCTATGCTATGGTGACTCAATTACATGGGGATACAATCCTGCAAACCAGAACAGAATGAACTGGAATGAAAGATGGACCGGAGTACTGACCAATGGATTAAATGATGATTATCTAGTTATTGAAGAAGGATTGAAGGGTAGAACAACAACTTGGAATGATCCAGTTGATGGTCCGAGTAAAAATGGATTAAATTATTTAATACCCTGTCTTAACAGCCATAAACCTATAGATCTGTGCATACTACTTTTGGGACTGAACGATCTTAAGAAACGATTTTCACTTCCTTCAATTGAAATTGCACGGGGAATAACAGTGATAATAGAGGTTATAAAGAAAAGTGAAACTGGCATAGAAGGTTCCGCACCTAAAATATTGCTGCTAACTCCACCAATCATAAATCCTGTTGAAGGTTTATCCCAAGAATTTCGAAATTCACATAACAAATCACGTAAATTACCGGGTTATTATGCAAAAATTGCTAAGGATTACGATTTAGAATTTCTTGACACAGCAAAAATAATACATGTCAGTGAACTGGATGGAGTGCACATAAATGTGGATGAACAGCTCAAACTGGGAAATCTTGTTTTAAAAAAAGTTAAAGAGATATTGGAATAGGAAAAATTATTGAATTAAATTTATTATTCTCCTATTTTTTTGGTGTATACTAGTGCAGAAGATCTTGCAAAGTACATGTATAGATATGGGATGATTACAACTGAAATTAACAATCCACCAATTTCAATGTTATTTAATAAACTAAAAATTCCTAGTGTAAATGTTCCCAAAAACATTAAAATTGCTAGAAAAATGAGTCCACTAGACAAATACCATAATATTAGGTTAATCCATCCTATACTGCTGATTTTATTGAATATTTCATGGAGTTTAAAAGCCAAAACAAGTTCACTGTTATTATCTGCCATATGTACCAGTGAAACAATAAATAGGGGCAGTACCACAATCATGTATAGTATTGCCAAAAATATTCTAATTCCAATTCCTAGATTTAATAGAATCCGAATTATATTTTGAAGATTGAAACCATTGTTTATGGCCTGATTAATTATTATTCCAAAGGCTTCTGAAGATGATATTGCAAAAATGGATATGGTCAGGATAATTGGTATCATATAAACTATACCTACTATAAATACTTTAATACCGTCCGATAACTTTTCATCTACAGCATTAAATTGTGGAAGTTTTTTAGCTCCTGATAGTGACAATTTTATAATTTTCAAGAAGTAACCAGTAAAGTAGATACTCACAAGTAATTCAAGGATAACCAGTAGGAGAATTAAACCGGGATTAGTCAGACCATTTAGGGCGAAAAATAACCTGAATACTGCTGTTGTGGTGAATAATCCTATAAATCCATATATTAATACTTTTTTCCAATCTGAAAGCGGATATCTTAATGCATCTTCAACTATTTCTCCAACATACATACAGCCGCCTCCATAATTTTTTTTATCAATTTGTAAAAATATATATCGATACGAAAATATCCCTATTGATTAACTAATTTTATTGAGAGCATTTAAATATTATTGTAATAATACGATTTTGTATACTATATTAAAGAGAATAACCTATTATCTAAAATTTAACA
>Ga0224559_1000575_pt1 | contig 23784 bp, 19 predicted proteins | sample 714S33034metaG_FD_180676 | JGI IMG/M metagenome (GOLD analysis project Ga0224559, IMG submission 180676) | Peat soil microbial communities from Stordalen Mire, Sweden - 717 S3 30-34 | ecosystem: Environmental > Terrestrial > Soil > Wetlands > Peat | place: Sweden: Norrbotten County, Stordalen... | reverse complement strand
TCGGAATAATTGCCTGCCGCTACGGAAGTCTGTCCAGCTGGGATTACACCGTACACGATCAGCGCCTGGGCGCTTCCGATCCCGGTTCCAGCCACTGTATCCGTACCGGGAGTGTTGCCCCAGTTGACGCTGAATCCCGCGTCGCTGTACAGGTTGTAATTCAGCTGCGACGAAGATGGGCCTATCATGCTGCGATGGCTGACGCTCGCACCTGGTGCTGTGCCGGCATCGAGGCCAACCTGGTAAGCGGTGCCCGTCGTGCAGGTCGCCGAAATCGTTGCCATCGAGGAGATCTGCGTACCAGTGTAGTTTCCAAAAGCCATGGGCGTTGCTGCAACCGTGCAAGCCTTCATGACGGTCGCTCCAATGCTTAATTGCGACGTCGACGATGCAAAATTGCCGGAAATCGTTACCGTCGCCAAGTCGTTATAGCTTCCCGCTGGAGCGTACTGTCCCGCCGGGAGCTGAGCGTAGATACTGACGGTCTGGGAGCCGCCGGTTGCTGCTCCGCTGACGAGCCCGGCGCCACCGGTATCGCCCCAATTGATGGAATATCCAGGGTCGCTGAACAGGCTATAACTTAGAGCTCCACCGGCGCCGCTCATATTCCGGCTATAGACTGTCGCGCCGCTGCCGCTGCCTGCGCTGAGCCCAATGGCATACGACGCGCCTTGCGTGCACAGAAACGTGACCGACCCGGTCACTCGGATCGTCGATCCGCTAAAACTGCCAAATACAACGGGCAAGACTGAAGTAACGGTGCAACTATCGGCGACGGCCTGCCTCACTCCGCAGGCAATCAGTAGAATCGCCACAACGACGAGTCTTCTGCTCATGGTTTCTGCTCCACGCAGCGCAAAGGCCCGATCGTCGGCAGATCTCCGGGAATCTGCTTGTAATCGAAGCCGACCGCGCAGACTCGTTCATTCGGGCGCTCGACTCTAAGTTCGTTATGAGGACCGAGATTCTCAACAAAGGCTTCGCCGTTGTAGCCAACCGGGTAGGTGGCCCCGGTCGCCACCAGCGTAGCCGTGCTGCCCAGCGGAACCGGCGCGCCCGACTCATCGGCCAGTTTCAGCAGTGCTCCATAGCTGAACTTCATCGGAAACTTGATCACCACGCCGGAGCGGTCCTGCGGCCGAATCTGAAAGGAATCGATATCCAGCGTTGCGTCCGGCGGAACGTCGGTAGCCACGACGCCAACTCTGTTCAACTCGAACGCCCGCATGTCCGGCACCAGCATCCTGCCCGACCGGTCAGTCTTTCCGATCTGCCGGTTCTCCTGCAGCACGTGGACGTTCGGTACCGGCGCCGTATCCACAATCCCGAAGCTGTCGTAGACGTAATTCGATGGGAACAATCCACCGTCAACAAATGACATTGCTCCCTGCGCCTCGATGCGTCCCGTTGTAACTCCTCCCAGCGTATCCACGCCGCCGGTCAGGAGCCCCGCACGGGACTTGTACTGCATCTGCTCGAACTCATGCTTGGTCGTGCTGTCGGCGGCTACGTAGGCCTGGTAGCCCCAATCGCCGACGATCGATGCCGATTGCTGCACCTGCGCCTGGCCCGAGCCGGCGGAAGAACCGGTGAGGTACGCCGACCTTCGCCGGCCCAGCGGGATCGTCAAACCGAATTGAAACTGTCTGTTGCTCCCGCCGCCGACGCCATCGAAACTCCGGTAGGCGGTGGCGAAAAACGACATGCGACGAAAGGACAACGTGTAGTTGGCGGTGAGCGCCTTCGAGTGCAGCGCGGTCCCGGAGCTGCCGGCCAGTGCCACCGGCGGAGCATCCTGATCCAGCCCCGCATAACCTGCGCCGATCGTTCCCAACCGGCGTAACGAGGAACTGACGTAAGGGCTGATCTGCTTTCTCAGTATCGCGGCCCCGCTCATCGCCGCCACATCCCGGTAGTTGCGGCTGGCGAAGATCGCCGAGCAGCCCAGGCTGAACTTCCTGGCGGTGCGCTGCGCCCCAACGGCATATTGCACACCTGTCTTTTCCGAGCCGGTGCTGCCGGCTACCGCCAGATTGACCACGCCCCAATGGCCTACCGTCATCACGCCGCCCCCACCGGCCATGAAGGCCCCCGGTGTGCCCTCGGCGCTGCCCTCCACCGTAAGCCACCGGCTCAGGCCGCGCCGGTAGAGGGCATTGCCGGCCGGCTTGCCCTCGGCGTTGCTCTGGGTTCCCCAGTTGCGTCTGACGAGCCCTGCCTGCACCGCGCAGGTCCGCAGGCCCGGCGCCAGAAGCGTTGAGGAAGCGTAAAAGGGCTGGTTCACCGTCACCTGCTGGCCCAGCGCGTTGGTGACTGTCATGGTGAGCGTGTTCGCGCCGGTGATGAGTGGTAGTTGCTGGATCTGAAACGGCCCCGCCTCCACCTGGCTTGTAGAAACCTGGCTGCCGTTGGCCAGCACCGTCACCGTGGAAGGCACCGCCGTCTGGCCCCCGACAGCGGGCATGGGAAAGGTGATCAGGTCCGGCCGCGTGCTGAAGTCCGAGCGGAGTTGCGCGCCCTCGAACCGGACCGGCCGCGTCCAGCTCAGGCTGCTTTCCACAAAGTCGCCCACCGTATACCGCCGCAGCGAATTCACGTCGGCATAGGTGTAGGCCGCGTCCAGCCGGATCACGGGGCCTTTCCCTCCCGAAGCCCCGGCATAGGTCAGCCAATCGGTACTGACGATTCCCCAAGGCGAGAAGAACCGGAAATCCAGCGACTCTGTCCCCGAGGCCGTGCCGCCGGCAAGAGTGCCCACCGCGTCGTAATTCAGCGTCGCGCCGGTGCCGCTCTCGATCTTGCGGCTCAACTCCCAAGGCTTGGCCTCGAGTACTGTCGCCATCAGCCGGTTGGCCGGCACGGTGAGATAGAGAGCCTGCCCGGCCTGGTCGATCTTATAGGACACGCCTTCGATATCCACGAGTGCGACCAAGCCTTGTGCCTGCATTGGAACGGTGCCGGGGACATCGATCCTGAACTCGCGCAGTTGCTCGGGCTTGGCCAGCAAATTACCTCGGCGAAGAACAAACTCGCCCACTTTGTTGGTTGGCTGGCCGTTGATCTGCACATCCAGAAGCAGCGTTTGATCGGCGCCCGAATCGGCCTGCGGAGCCAGCGCCGCCAACCGAAGCGTCAGCAGCAGCACCAGCAGGACATACGCCGCTTCAAAGTGCCTGGGGCTCCGATGCAGTTTGTCATTGAGCAGGCGCATACAGGATCTCTTGATCGATCGGACCGGAATCTCTCTTCGCCTTGAGGCGCAATGTCGAAGCCGCCTTCAAGGGCTCACCCTCCGCAACAATCGGCCAGCGTCGCGTAACTCCGGCGAGGATGTAGGGTGAGGCGATTGGATCGGTCTTCAGCTTGCGCCCGTCAGAGGTCGTCAGCTCAATCTCGCGCAGTGCGTCGTGGCGCGTCCCGTCGTTGACGCACACCAGGAAAGACTTCTCCCCGTCGCTCTCAAGGTGAAGCTGCAGATGCGGGGCTGTTTTGTCTGACGGTTCAGCAAAGATTGGAATCGATAGGCGCAGAACCATCTGCACCGTTCCCACCTTGCCCGCGGATGGAATCTGGTCCGCCAGAATGCGATAGGTATCCTCCCTCCCTATTGCTGGATGGCGAAGTAGAAGGCGGATTACCTGGTTGCTTCCGGGAGCTAAAGTGGCTAACGGCGGACTCACGATGACTGTGTTGGTTTCCGTCAATTGGTCCGCGTTATCTGATTGGTTCCAGGCAAATGCGCGGATTTGAATCGACATCTCGCTTCCGGACCGGTTGGTTAACGAGAGAATTGCGCTTTTCTGATTGGGTTCGAGGTTTATGTTTACCGGAGCAACGGACAAAGCTTGACCGAAGGCTGTCGCAGCCGCGGAGAGGAGAAAGACGGCGGCGATCCAACGGGTCGCCGCCCTAAGCCGATATTGAGGATGAGGCATCTCGATTTCCTCTGCGAAATGGATCGGTCTTTCTTGAGTCAGTAACTGAACGAAATGGTGATCGTGTCGGTATAGCTGCCATTGGGAGCACTCTGGCCAGCTGGAATCACGCCGTAGATGGTCACGCTTTGCTGCGTTCCATTCGCGGTGCCAGTCACGAGGTTGCTGCCCGAGTTGCCCCAGGTAGTGCCGGTGTAGGATTCGCTATGCAGCGAGTACATGAGCGTGTTGCCCCCCCACATTAGCTTGTAGCCGCTGCCATCGCCGGCGCCATTCACGCCAGAGAGGCTGATGGTCGGGTTGGATAAGCCGTTCGCACAGGTGTAGGTGAGCAACACTTGTGCTTGGACCCCATTGCTTAAAGTGGGGTCGTAGGCCGGGAAATTCAGGGAGGGAACTTGATTAATTAGACAGGAGCCTTGGACGCTGGCATTGACCGTCATCGTTGTGGAGGCGCTCCCGGCAAACGCAGTCGCAGAGGCCACGCACAGGGCCAGGGCGGCGGGAATAGCGAAACGAAGTTTCATTGCAAATCTCCTTATCGGGGTTGAGGGCATGGCCTGCCCGGCAATTTGTACCAGTGGTACGTGTTGGCGTTGCGCAACGGGAAAGCTATGACTTGCCCGCCACCGTCGTGATCGGGGTGCGGGAATGTGGGAAGCTTTTTTGCGCTCTCCACCTTCCCCACCTTTGCCTGTGAATGGGTTGTCTATCCAATGCAGCGTGGAATCCCGATGAATCCCCTCACCGTGCCAGGAGATTTCGAGCATCGCCGCCTGATCGCCGAGCGCCCGGAGGCGGTATCATGGATGCTTCCCCACAAGGTGCAAGGTCCTGCCAAGGAGAGCGATGGGAGGGCATCCAGGGAATTGCGGCCCGGCTCCGATCGCCGGCAAGTTCCGGCTGTGCGAGCGTATCGGCGCCAGCTCCTGGTCCGAGGTGTACCGGGCTGAGCGCATCGCCGATTTTCCGCAGACAGTAGCCATCAAGGCGCCCCGCCCCGGAGCTGACATTGGCGTGGTGATCGCACGTCTGAAAGACGAGCAGCGCGCGCTTGCGCCCCTTCATCATCCCGGCATCGGCGTCCTGGTCGACGGCTGTTTCGATCCGCCTGCTCCCTGGCTCGCCGTGGAGTTCATCGATGGCATACCGATCGACGTCTACTGCACACGCCATTCGCTTGACGTGCGGCAGAAGATCGAGATAGTGCGCGAAGTTCTCTCGGCTTTGGCTTACGCCCACCAGCGGCTGGTTATTCATGGCGATCTGAGTTTTGCGCACGTGCTGGTGGAGCAAGACGGCCACCCTCATCTGATCGGCTTCAGCCGGTCGCGAGAGCTTGCCGCCGCCAGCGAAGCGGAACACCGCGACCTCCGCTTCCTGTCTCCCGAACAGCTCTCCGGCCAGCCGCTCACCACCGCCGCCGACGTCTACTCCACGGGCGCAATCCTCGCTTTGCTGCTCACTGAAAAGCACGCCTTTGAAGAACGATGCGACGATCGGCAACAAAGGGACGCGGCGATCGCACCAGCCGCGATCGAGCCTTCCAGCACCCGTCGCGCCATGCCGTTGCGCCGCCAAATGCGTGGCGATCTCGATGCCATCCTGCTGTGCGCTCTTCAGCCAAATCCTGCCGACCGTTATGCGAGCGTCACCGCCTTTGCCGAGGACCTTGACAACTATCTCAGCGGCCTTCCGGTCGAAGCGCGCCGTGGAGGCTCGTGGTATCGCCTCCGCAAATCCGCGGGCCGGAATCGTCTTGTCTCAGCCGCGGCCGCGGCGCTTGCGCTCATTCTTTTGTTTTCGGGTGTCGTCGCAGCCCTTCAGGCAATCCAGGCCAGCCGCGCTCGTGCCCAGGCTGAAATGCGCCTCAGGGATATGGAGCGCCTGACCAACTCACTCCTCGGCGAGATCTCCAATGACCTGTCGGCCCTGCCAAATTCCGCTCCGGTCGAGGAGATGCTCTTGCGCCGCACCGGCGAAACCCTGGACCAGCTCACGCAGCAGGAAGGCAACAATCCTGCATTCGATGAAGAGCTGGCGCGGGAGTATCTGCAACTGGGCGAGCTCTACGCGCGACTGCCTGGCGATGGCCGGCAAGCGGCCGAAGCTGCAGGCAAAGGAATGGCTGTTCTCGAAGGCGTGCGGAAGAGGGGCAAGGGCTCGCCTCAGGCAAGCGATTTGGAAACGCGCCTGAGGCAATTGCACGATCGCCCCTGATCCCTTACTGCCGGCCGGCTTTCAGCGTTTTCAGCAGGTCGGAGGCTGCATTGCGAATGTCGAGCCCCGGCTGCATGGCAAGAACTTTCAGCGCAGTCTGTTTTGCCTCGGCCACGCGATGACAGGCCGCATAGGCGCGCGCCAGCGTAAACAGAAGGTCCGGATCGGCGCTGTGGGTCAGCGCCACCGCCCGCGATGAAAGGGCCAGCGCGTGTCGCGGATCGCGCAGTTCCCGCGGCTCGGCATCGAGCAGGAACAACGCCGCATTATCCATGTCGTCCGCCACGGCGCCGGCTTCCTCCGCCAGCCGCACCGCAAGCGCCAAACCTTTCCGCTCGTTCTCTTCCGCGTCGCCGGCACTGCCCGCAATGTGCCCCTCCACGTCGGCCAGCGAGATCAGTGTCTGAGCGTAATGCTCCTGCCAGACATGATTTTGCGGGTCGCGGCGCAGAGCGCGGGCAAGCAGCGCCGCGAGCCGCTGGAAATCGGTGCGCGCCGCCTCCCACTGGTTCAGGGCCTCGTGGCTTTGTCCCTCGTCGAGATAGACAATGCTCAGGTTCGGCTGAAAACGCATGTTCAGCGGATCCCGCGCCACGGCGGCTTCCTGAGTGCGCTGCGCCGGCAGAAACTCGCGCAGCGATTCCCGATACTTGTGTTCGTAGAAATCGCAAATGCCGATTCTCTCTTCAAGAAAGGCGCGAGAGCGTTCGATCGACGCGGTCTGATTGGGAATCCTCGCCAGCATTTCCAGCGCCGATTGGTACTCCTTCCGCGCCACCTCGGGCTGCGCTTCGCGCGTCATGTTGGCGATTTTCTGCCACTCGACGCTTATGGCGCGCATCGTAGCCGCGTCTCCGGAATCGCGGGCAAGCGCCGCCTGGTCCAGTTCCAGGCTCTTGCGGTAGTTGGCCATGGCTGCTTGGGCATCTCCCAGGTTGGCCTCGCCCTGCAATCCGTACTCGTCGCCGATGAGGCTGTATACCGAAGCCTCGGCGCGCAAATCGGCCGCAGTGGCGCCAGGCAAGCGCACCAGTTTCTCGCTCAGGGTTGCTGCTGCCATGGCATAACCCATCGCCTCGTGCGTCTGGTCGTCGCTGAACTGGAGCTCACTGAGGCTCTGCTCCGCCGAAATCGCACAGCGCAGAGCGGCGGGATCGTCCGGCCGCAGCCGCAGCGCATCCCGCGCGGTGTTGACGGCTTTCTCGACAGTCTTGATTCCCGCCCGCGCATTCCCTAGATTGGCCCCATAGCGGCTGCCTAATACGTTGCCAAGCCGCGTGTAGGCGTTGGCCAGGTCCATCTCGAATCCGGCGTCCCCCACTGCGTCGCGCGACATGCCGTCTAGAAAGCTAAGCGACTCGGCAGCTGCCTTGTGCTGCGTGGGGGTCGATCCGGGAACGTCCGTCAGCCGATCGTAAAGATCGGTGACCAGGAAATTGGCCAGATGGCGCACATTCAGCATCTGCATGCGGGCGCGCAGTTCCTCGGCGCGGGCAATCCGCGTTTCGTGCAGAACGGCGGCCCCGCCGGCAATAAAGGCGATCAGCAGCGCCAGGGCAAGCAGGATGTTTCTTTTGCGGCGGCGAAGGAACTTCGCCTCCCGGTAATGCGGGGCCGGGGGCCGCGCGCGAACCGGCCACTGGTCGCGGTAGCGCACCAGGTCGGCAGCCAAATCCGCCACCGAAGCATAACGCTGGCTGGAATCGGCGCTCATCGCCTTGGCCGCAATCGCTCTCAGATCTTCGTCCAACTGGCCGGAGGCGGCCGGCGGATTGGACACAGTTTCTTTCTCCCCACCCGGCTCCCGCCCACCCATGAGCCTGGACGCCAGGGCGGTTGTGGATGCCGCGGGTGCGCAGCCAGACAGAAGCCGGTGGAGCATTGCGCCCAGCGAGTACACGTCGGCGGTTGCCGTGCAGGTTTCTCCACGCATCTGCTCCGGACTGGCGTACTCCGGCGTGAAGGCCGCAAGAGGTGTAGCCGTTCCCTGCTGCGGAGAAGATTCCGCCGGCAACAGCGAAGCGCATCCAAAATCCAGCAGTTTTGCCCCGCCCTCCGCGGTAACCATCACGTTGGAAGGCTTCAGATCGCCGTGCAGAATGCGATGGCTGTGCGCGAAAGCGACTGCTTCGCACAACTGCAGGAAGAGCTCGACGATTTGTTCGCGGCTAACATCCGCGCGCTCGCAGTACCGGTCCAGCCGCTCGCCATCGATGTACTCCATGACCAGGTATGGCTCGCCGGCTTTACTCATTCCTCCGTCGAGCAAGTGCCCAATATGCGGGTGCCGCAGTGCCGCCAGCGCCTTCCGCTCTTCTAGAAAACGATCCTGCAGCAGCGGCGAAAACAGGCGTGTTCGCACCACCTTGATGGCGACTTGCTCTTCCTCTTTGCCGGTTCCGCCAGTGCGAATGGCCGAGTAGACCGTTCCCATCCCGCCTTGCCCGATCAGGCCTGTAATGCGGTAGCCGCCCAGCACCTGACCCAGCCAGGAATCTTCGCTGGCGGCTCCACTTGGTTTAACGGTGATCGCATCGAGCGCGTCGGCCGAGCCCAGCAGCGAAAGCACATCCTCGGCAAGCGCCCGGTCTCCCTCGCACCACGCCGCCACCGCCGCTGCCCGCTCGGCCGTCGAGCACTCAAGCGTCAGCGCACGATGAAACAGCTCTTCGGCGCGCTGCCATCGCAACCCCTCTCTCCCGGCGTTCATTGCGTTTGGTCCTGCACTCCCGAAAGCGCGCGATGAATCCAACTGCGGGCGAACTTCAAGTCCCGCTCCGCGGTTGCGGTCGAGATGTCCAGCGCCTCGGCAGCTTCTTCCGTGGTGAAGGAAAGATAAAAACGCATTTCGATGAGACGAGCCTTACGAGGATCCATTTCCTCCAGGCGCTCCAGAGCGCGATGCAGATCGACAATCTGCTCCGACTGAGTCCCAACAAAAGCCATGTCTTCGGCCAGCTCCATTTTGATACACTCGCTCCCGCCACGCCGCTGCGCAATTCTAGCTCGGGCATAATCGGTGAGGATGTTGCGCATGAGCATGGCGGCAAACGTGAAGAAGTGCCGGCGGTCGTTCCAGTCCGCCTTCTCCCGCCGCACCAGCCTCATGTACATCTCGTTCAGCAGCGCGGTGGGCCGCAGCGTGTGGTCTGCCCGCTCGCGGTGCATCAGCCCGGCGGCAATCCGGTGTAACTGTTCGTACACCAGAGGCATGAGAGCTTCGACGGCGGAACGGTCCCCTTCCCGCCAGCGATTTAACAGTTGCGTGACTTCGCCTTGCTTTTCGGAGTCCACGGATTTGCTCTGATAATTGCTACCAGTATGCCGCATTCGACCCGCCCTGTCAGGCGGCTTGCCAAACGCCCTCCACCTCCTGCTTTCATGCTCGCCCCTTGCAGATGCCCCGACTTGACAGACTGGTTTTGTGCCGATCGCCTGGGCACTGGTCGAGCACGAGAATCGCTTTCACCTCATGCTGCGTGAAACAGGGCCGGAGCCCCTCATGGAAACTCTGTCAGAATCGATCCAGAACCGGAAAGTTGCGCCAGTCGAGGCTGAATTGTTGGAATCGCAAGCGGATCTTCGTGGCCACTCTGGCATTGGCCTGATGATCCTGAATGGACGAGTTGCCCGCGTCTACCTCGACAACTGGGAGACTCAGGCAATTGAAAGCATTGGAAACGGAGATTCAGGGGCATTGGCAGTCAAATGTTGGAAACAACCATACCACCAGTTGAGAATGGCATGGCTCATTGTCAACACAACATCCATATGGCGACGGCCATCGTTCCGGGTCGGCGATAAGCATGCGACAGTACTACTATCTACAGTGGAAGAGTAAAGAGCGAGAACCCTGGCGAAAGTGCAACATCTTTGCGATCAGGAGAGATCCGTGACGGAAGCGCGAATGCTAGAACGGAGCGCGGCAACTCTTGCGGCGTGTGTGCTTTTGCTGCTGGGCGGTTGCGGGGGCGGTAACTCATCCAGCGCTGTTTCTGTTTCCGTTACTGTTACCCCATCGTCCGCAGTGATAAAGCTAAACTCCCAGCAGCAGTTATCGGCAAGTATCTCCGGAACCTCAAATGTATCTGTCGCGTGGTATGTGAACGGGGTGCCGGGAGGAAGCGCAGCCGCAGGGACGATTACCTCTGCGGGACTCTACACCAGCCCTGCATCGGTGCCGTCTGGAGGCGTTGTCACCGTCACTGCGATCAGCCAGGCTGACGCAACCGCATCTGCCTCAGCTTCGGTTGCAATTCTGCCCTCGTTCGTGACGATCCCCTCCGTGCAGCAATCAACCGTCTCTTCGGGCTCTTATACCTTCAGTGCCGCTTCGCGCATCGTAATCGATCCCGCTGGCGCGGCTGAGTTAACCACAACGGCTAACGTTTTTGCGGCAGACCTGCGATACCTTACCGGGGTGTCCATTCGGCCCGTCGAGGGCTCACCAAATGCCGGCGATATCAGCCTCAGCTTGCTGGCGACCCCGGATACCGGTCTTGGATCTGAAGGGTACTCTGTGAACGTAACAGGGACGGTATCCATCGGCGCCAATACGGATGCTGGCGTCTTCTATGGGACTCGCACCTTGCTGCAACTGCTGTCGCAGGGATCGACGATCGGTTTCGGGACCATTCGAGACTGGCCCGACTACCCACAGAGAGCACTGATGGTCGATGTTGGAAGGAAGTACTTCACCATGCAATGGCTGGAGGACCATATACGCGACCTGGCTTATGCAAAGATCAATATCCTCCACCTGCACTTATCGGACAATCAGGGCTTCCGAATTCAAAGCACAAGCCATCCCGAGGTGAACAGCGCCACATCTCCCCTCTACACCAAGGATCAGATGAACAGCCTGATTCAACTCGCTGCTCAGTACCACATCACCATTGTTCCGGAGATAGAGTTTCCCGCGCACGTTCAAGCCATTCTTGCCGCTCACCCCGAACTCAGGCTCAGGAACGCATCCGGAGATGTTCTCGATGACTCGTTCGACATTACCCTGCCGGGCACTTATACGCTGGTCGGTGACCTGCTGGATGAGTATCTGGCCTTCTTTCCCGGACCCTACTGGCATGGCGCCGCCGACGAGTATCTTTCGACGAGCAGTTTTTCGACCTATCCCCAGCTTGCGGCGTTTGCAAAAACCAATATCGGCCTTACAGCGACTCAGTACGATACCTATCTCTACTTTGAGAACTGGGTAGACAAGAAAGTGACGGCAGCAGGAAAGTCCACGCAAATGTGGAACGATCCGTATAACACTCTGAGTTTGACTGGCACGGCGGAGGGGCTCAACAAAGATATTCTGCTGGAGATGTGGGATCAGACCAGCGATCCCCAGACAGCCATCGTTCAGGGATATTCCATCCTCAATGCAAGTTTTGTTCCGCTCTATTACGATGGCGGCGCCTACAATTACGCGCAAGACTTGTATGAGAATTGGGCTCCCAACCTTCAGTTTGGCGGGACCAATGGATGGTCGGTAAATGCTCGGGATCCGAGCCTGCCCGGAGCCTCGTTTGAGATTTGGTGCGACCCTCCCGCCCCGGATGAGACCGCCATCGATCAGAACACGTGGATTCCATTGCGGGAGTTTGCGCAGAACCTCTGGGGATCTCCCAAGCTGCTTTCCTCCTACACGCAATTTGATTCACTGGCCTCTGCCCTTGGGCGCGCGCCAGGCTACGGCTCCGCCGGCGGGCCGGTTGTCATGACTTCCCCTGATTCCGGTGAAAAACTCTCCGGCGAGTCTAGCTTGCAATCAAATGATCTTCAACCCCGCCGTGCAGAGCAGCCGGCAGCCTCATCGAATCAGGTTCTACATTGAGTGTCGGAGGACTCCCGATGATTGACAGGGTCAGGGCCATCGAAAGACCGAATACGTTTTTTCTGGCAGGATGGATTCTTTTCCTCGCCGGCTGTGGCGCCGGTGGCAACGCCAACACCGGCAGTGGCAACTCCTCCACTCAGACGCCTCTTCCCGAGTATCTGGAGTGCACCTCGACTGCGCCCGTCTTTTCCGGCAATGCGAATGCGCCGGTGATTACGCTGGACGGCCCACGCGTCGTCAGTCAGCCGCTGGGGACCGCATATATCGACCAGGGCGCGACCGCCTCCGACCCGAAAGATGGCAACATCACCAGCCAGATTGTCGTTACCGGAGTGAGCGCGGTGAATGCGACTACCGTGGGCGATTACCTGATCCGCTACAACGTGGCCGATAGCCTCGGTTACAAGGCTGTCGAATTGGTGCGAATTGTGCGCGTCAACAACGGTTCGTTCGCGGAACAAACCGCCAGGGAGATCGGAACCACCAGTGCGCACATGGGTTACTACGAGCATTTGCCCGTGAATTACAGCAACGATCCGGCCAAGACGTTCCCGTTGATCATCTTTCAGCACGGATGGTTCAACGCGCGCTTTCTTGATCCCTACACCGTCCAGGCTCCGCTTTCGATCCTGGAGGGAGGCGACCTGGTGCAGGTAATCGACACCGGCCTCTGGGATAACTCGCGGCCGTTTATCGTTCTATCGCCGCAGCGCTGCGTGGATCAGCTTACCTTCGTGGTGACGGCGAGTTACACCAAGCTCTTCATCGACTACGCCATCAACACCTATCAAGTGGACAAAACGCGTATTTATTTGGCCGGTTTCAGTCAGGGATCAGGCGATACCTGGGACTTCGTAAATAACTATCCGGATGAATTGGCGGCGGTGGTCCCCATATCCGGCGGATATGGAAGCTCGGTGGGATGCCAACTCGCGAAGACCCCGGCCTGGGCCTTCAACGGCGAGGCCGACACGGTGGTGCCATATACGGATCAAGTTGCGACTGTGAACTCCATCAACGCGTGCAATCCCGTCGTGCCGGCCAAACTAACAGTCTTTGCCGGCATCGGCCACGTTGACGACGAACCCATGGTGCTCGATCCAACCGGTCTCGGTAAGGGCATTGCCCCTTACGACGTTTATAACGAAAGTATCTATGACTGGATGCTTCAGCAAAGCCGTCCGCAGCCCTCTCCACCGGAAGTTACAGGCCACGCGAGTGTGCAGCCGCAGCCTTCGAAGTAATGGGTGGTGCGCCACAATGTTCCCAGCAAGAAGCGGTTCACTTGTACTGCGCGGTGACGGTCAAGCTGCCAACCTGGTTTTGCTTCCGTAGCGTTGCCCTTCGCCCGGTGAAGCCAGGCGTCTTGATTGTGTCTAAGACCGCTTGCTTCGAAGTTCCGGTGCGCTCTATCTCGTAGTCCATATGCTTCCAGAATGCCTCTTCCAGTCGTACTTGTTTGGCTTGGTTCTTTCTCTTTTTTGCCGGTGATTCGGGCATGACCGCAAGAGAGTTGATAACGCGTATCATCAAGGTGGCTATCTCTCACAAAAGGATTGGAGATCCCTTTGCGGCCTCACCTAAGGTACCGATACGCATTGCCTTCGCTGGTGACACTAACGAGCTTCTGCCTGTTCCTGGCCAGCACCAGAACGCCGCCGCACCCGGAGTGGAGCCCGATATTCAAGACTGAAATGGTTTTGAATTTGCCAGCGGTATTTGTTGCTATTCCGATAGGGGTACTGCCTTGGGGAGAAAGCAGCGACGCCTCCGTAATTGGCCTCACCACTTTGCTGGCACCATTCCTTTGGTTCTGGATCGGAAAATGGGCGGATCGGCGAGTCGGAACGGTAACACAGAAACCTGATCGGCCCCGTTCCCATGTGACCCGAGCAATCCTGAGAGTTCTCGCCTATTGCTTTCTAGGTTTGTGTGCTCTGAGTTTCATACCCTTGAATCCAACCCCATCGCCCGAATCGAGTTTCTTCTCTGCAACGCTGGCACTTTGGTTGCTTGGGTACCTGGTCTGTTCCTACTGGGGTGGCCGACGGGCTCTTCGGATGCACTCAGACTGATCTGCCTCGAATCGTGGCTCTGCGCCGTCCGTTCCTTCAACCGTTCGATGATATTTGCGAGCGGCGGAAATGCCGTTTCGCCCCTCTTCCTGCTCGGTAGTCCAAGTTCCTCAATTACTGGTTCCAGATCGGCCAGTTCCCACGCATAGAGCATTTCAACGTAGTGAGCTAACCCCTCTGCACTAGGCCGGACTTGGCGCATTTGGGACATCCTCTTCAGCGCGCTCACTGAGGTTCTTTGGCGATGCCCCGCTCGATAAGATCACCCCGGAAGAAGTCGAACGATTCAAGACGGCGCGCGCTGGTGAGTTCAAGACTGTGCGAGGGAAGGAAAAGGGTGTCCGCGTCAAGACTACGAAGCGAATCCACCCGGCACAGTGAACGGTGAGTTAGCCCGTCTGAAAGCAGTCTTCGACTTCGCAATCAAGTCCGATATGGTTGTGAGGGACTCTGTTGAACTACCGGTAAGTTATTGAAAATATTGGAGGCGCGGGCCGGGATCGAACCGGCGCATAAAGGTTTTGCAGACCTCTCCCTTACCACTTGGGTACCGCGCCTTGGCAGGGCTGCCTTTTTATTTGCTTCGCTCCAAACCGCCGTAGCCAACCCGGCTGTCACCGGAGGGCGGAATGGAGCGGGAGACGAGATTTGAACTCGCGACCCTCGCCTTGGCAAGGCGATGCTCTACCACTGAGCTACTCCCGCATAGTGCAAGATTGAGTATACCGGGCGGTGGAAATGCGGTCAAACGGCGGCAGTTGCCGCAAAGGTTGCACGCTGAGCCTCGAGAGCGGCCAACAGGAACTATCCTGGGGGTCTGCCAGCTTTTGCTAAATCACGCTCGTGGCCGGCACAGGAGCGCCGGCCCGCGAACCCTTCTCCTCGCGCACAATTTCGCCGTCGCGCATGTACAGAATCCGTCCCGCAATCGAGGCGGCCTCGGGATTGTGGGTGATCATCAGCGTGGTCTGGCCCAGTTCCCGGTTCGACTTGAGCAGCATTTCCAGCACGGCTTCGGAGTTCTTTGTATCCAGATTGCCGGTGGGTTCGTCGGCCAGCACAATGGCCGGGCGGGTGATGAGCGCGCGCGCAATGGCTACGCGCTGCTGCTCGCCGCCGCTCAACTCGGAAGGACGGTGGGGCAGGCGGCCCTGAATCGAGAGCAGATCGCAAAGATGGTCGAGGTAGGTGGAGTCGACGGGGCCTTTGCGGCCGCTGACCGCCCAGGCGATCTCGATGTTGCCCATGGCCGAGAGCGTGGGCAGCAGGTTGAACTTCTGAAAGACGAAGCCGATGCGCTGCTTGCGCAGCCGCGTGCGCTCGCCGTCGTTGAGGGTGGCAAAATCGATGCCGTCGATGACTACCCGCCCATGCGTGGCCTGGGTGAGCCCGCCGAGCAGGTAAAACAGCGTGGACTTGCCCGAGCCCGAGGGGCCAACGATGGCCACAAACTCGCCGCGCTCGACGGCCAGCGAAACTTCGCGCACCGCGGTGACCTGAAGCCGGCCCGCCTGATAGACCTTGGTCAGGTTTTCGGCGAGAATGATCGGCGAGGATGGTTCGGTCTGCACAATTGACATTGTAAATGCGACGTCTGCCCGGCGGCTCGCTTAGAATGAGTGTGCGCTGTTAAGAAAACGCAGCGCATCGATACTCAGCCTCAAAAAACAGGATTCCCCACCAATGACCCCCGAATTGAAATCCGATCTGAAATCCAATCTCGTATCCTCTGTGCAAACGGCCGCCGAACAGGCTGGAATGGTCTTGATCTCCGCGACTGAGGGCAGCGATTTTCACGGCCGGCCCACGGCGGTGTTCCAACTTGGCCTGCCAAGCCCTGACCTTGCCGGGCGGACTCTCCGCCTGGAACTGAGCGAGGCATTCGAGTTCGACAAGCCGGACCTGCTGCCCACAATGACGGCTCACCTTGCGGGCGAAGCCAAGCGGCTGCGCAATCCGCGGCCCGAGTGCTACGTAACGCTGGGCGGCCTGCCGGTGGCGTTTGGGCAGTTTCAGTGGCCGTTCCACACGTCGGTCTCCGGCGCGGACACGTACATCGTTCACGGCGCGCTTCACCTGGCCGACGGGGGCGCGCACAATCTGCACGCCAAGATTGCCGCGGCGGTGACGCTGACCTTTGCGGAGATTGTGCCATCAATGGAGCAGCCTTACGCGGAGAGTTTCGTCTACAACGCGGTGCGCAAGACGGTGGATCTGGGCCAGCTTGAGTTCATCAAGTCCGGCAACCGGCAGCCGGTCCCCGTGACCACGCGCTACTACAGCCGCTGGCAAAAGAAGTTTCTATTTACCGAGACCGACGACGCGGCGCGGCTCAATTACCTTTTGCGCAAGGTCTACTGGCTCTCCGGCGTGCTGGGCAAGGGCAAGCCGGTGTGGATCGCCGACCCGAGGGACGCGCAGTACTTGAATACGACGGAACAGGATCTATTGCGCATGGCCGGAGATAAAGCCGGCGAGGGGCTGATGGCGCTGGACGGCGAGTTTGCCGCGGCTACGCCGAAGTTGCTGGAGCGTGCGCCGGAGTATCAGGCAGCGCTCGAAGCCGCGTTGAACTTTACCAAGCCGCAGTTCAACGAATCGATGCGCTCGGGGCACGCGAATATGTAGAGTTGCAACGAGCGATGTACTAATGCATTTCCGGTGAACGGCTGAATTGAGGTTTTGAAAGGGCACGGCTTCAGCCGTGCCGAAAAAATGCGGCAATCATGCTCCGGCCTTAGCCGTTGAGGGATGTTCTTTCCGTTAAAAGACCTCCCCTCGGCCAATTGCATTGGCACGACTGAAGTCGTGCCCTTTCAAAACAATCATTCATGCAACTTCCTTGCTTGTGCAATTGCCCTACAGCCGTCAGCCCGAATCACTCTACAATAGACCGATGCCGGAACTGCCTGAGGTGGAGACCATTGCGCGCGGCGTTCACGAGCGGGTTCGTGGCGACCGCATCGTGCAAGCGTGGTTCAGTGGGTTTCCGCAACCTTTCAAAACACCGCCGGGAAAGCAGGCCGAGGGGCTTGAAGGGCGCGCTGTGCTGGGTGTTCATCGAGAGGGAAAACACATTGTTGTTGAGCTGGGGGGCATGAGCGATGTGCCATCCCACCCTAACCACAAAAACAAGAACGTGGTGAGGGTGGGGCACCCAGGCAATCCGGAGGCGCAGTGGATTGTGCATCTGGGAATGACGGGGCGGCTGCTGGTGACTACGCTCGATGGCCCGGTGGCCGCTCACACGCACGCGCGGTTGAGCCTGGCGAGTGGGCGGGAACTGCGCTTTGTGGACCCGCGACGGTTTGGGCGGCTGGAGTTTCGCGATCTGCGTCGCAGCGCGGGCTTCGGCGCGAGCGGCGCGGAGCCACTCGCCATTGAGGCCGAGGAGTTCGCGGCCCTGTTTCGGCGCCGGAAGCTCTCGATCAAAGCTGCGCTGCTCAACCAGACACTGCTGGCGGGAGTGGGCAACATTTACGCGGACGAGAGCCTGTTTCGCGCCGGGATCAGGCCGGGCAGGAGGGCGGGACGGCTGACCAGGGCGGAGCTTGAACGGCTGAGGCTTAGTCTGCGCGAAGTGCTGCGGCACGCCATCCAGTTGGGAGGGTCGTCGGTCTCGGATTATGTGGACGCCGATGGGGTGCGGGGGTTCTTTCAACTGGAGCATTGCGTCTACTTGCGCACGGGCCTGCCTTGCCGGCGGTGCGGGACCCCGATTAAGAGGATTTTAGTGGCTGGACGGGGAACTCATTACTGTCCAAAGTGTCAGCATTAAGGCAGAATTCTATGGTTTTTAGAATTAAGCTTTGTCCAGCCTCCCAGAATGCAGACAATCGGGAAACTGTTGATTTCATAAGTTGTTGAAACAAAGGACTCTCACAAACGGCACGCAAATTGCTACAACTAAGGTGCCAGTGATGTACCGGCTGCTGGAGAAACGTCCGGCCAGCCCAAAGAAAAGCAGACGCCCGGCAAGAGCATCCGCAAACAAAGCGGCCCTTTGAAAAGGGAATGACCGGCAGGGACAGCCTGCAGTAGGTACGGTGGAAAAAACCGCCGTCCACCACAGATTTGGGAGGCCAGTGACCAGCGCAGGACAGCAAAAACGCCGCTCCATTTGGAGTGGCGTTTTCTGCTTTTGGCGCTGGTAATGACGGAGAAATCAGAAAAGACGCCTTCTGCATCGCATCGAAATCCCAAAATGCATACACCGGCAAAATCGGGATACGTTTGCCGTGGTACCACCAAAGTAAACTTGCCAGCCGCCCCGGTTCACTGTAGTATCAGACTTGCCTATCAAGCGGCTGATGCGAGCCACCCGAGACGGGTAGAGCAAGCTCGCCGCCAGCAAGGAAGTTTCGCCGCATCCGTTCAATCCTTTACACGCTTCACGCGACGAAAGCTCCCATAGGAAGGGCATTACCCAGGGGAAAGCACAAGCCGCTCCATATCGATTCTCGCAAGAGGCTCGACAAGGAGCCCCGCAAAAAACGGGCCGGCAACAGTATGGAACTTGTTTATGCGGTTCCAATAATTTCTGTGTGCAGAGCGGCAAGGCTCCAGGCCATCGTGATAAATTGCGTTTTGAGCTCCGCTCCCTTGCAAATTGCCCGAAGTTCTCGAACGATTGGATCGCCGGCAGTCGCGTCCCCCGGCCAAAACTGGACTGGCGGCAGGCAAGGTTGAAGCTCAGTGCCCGCGCTCCTCAAGATGGGGCAGGAAATTGCCGGGCTTAGAGGCGCAAGAGATGGGAAGGCGCGAAAGATCGGAAGCGCAATAGATCAGGAAACTCAAATCACCGGAAGCGCAATGCATCGGATTGCAAAGTGCCAGGAAGTATACGCATGACGACAGAATCGACGCAGCCTCAGACGGATCTGGGGCCGGCTCCGGCCAATGGCCAAGGGCAGTCGCAAGGGCATCGGCGCCGGCGGCGCCGCCGCAAGAATAAAACCAGCCAGGCGAGCGCGCCCCAGGCGCAACCCCAGCTACAACCCGGCAATGGCCAGCCTGCTGAAATGAGGGCGGCGCCGCCGCCGCCGCGCGAGAGCAATCAGGCGCAGCCCGGCAACCAGCCGCGGCAAAGCAAAGCGCAACCGGCTCAGGGACGGAAGAAGAAGAAGTTCTTCCAGAAGGGTTCGGCTCCAGCCGCGCAGCCGGGGAACAACGTGGGCTATTCTCCGGGGAATGGAACGGGGAACGGGCAGGGCAAGCGCAAGTCAAAACAGCGCGGGCCGCGGGAGTTTGTGGGTCCCATGGACCACAGCTATCGCGTCGTGAACGGCAACATCTCCGACGGTCCGGCTTCAACCATTCCAACCTCGAGCAACGGCCATTACCAGGATGTTTATCAGCTCCCGTCGCCGGTGGCGATCCGCGAGGATGCGCCGACCCGCATCTACTGCTTCATCGAGGATTTGTTTTTCCTGGCCAAGATTCAGGAGACGGCGCGCAAGCTGGGCGTGAAGGTGGAGTTCATCAAGGGCGGCGACAAGGAATCCGTGGCCAAGCTCACCGACGTGCCTGAAGAAGAGCGGCCCAAGCTGCTGGTGTTTGACCTGAACAACCTGAACGCCAAGCCAATGAGCCTGATTCCGAAGTTCAAGGCCAAGCTGAAGAAGGCCACATCGATCATCGGGTTTCTCAATCATCTGCAGGGCGACCTGAAGATGAAGGCGATCGAGGCCGGGTGCGATACGGTGATGCCGCGGTCGGCTTTCTCGCAGAGCCTGCCGAATCTGCTGCGGCGTTACGGGCTGGAAGAGGAAGAAGAGTACTACCCGCAGCCGGTCTGAAAGACAGGGATCAGGGGTCAGTGGTCAGGGATCAGTTGTCCGCGGTGACGACCGTGGCTCTTATCTCAAGTGGAACTGATGCAAGATCCGGAACTAAGAAGGCGCTCCCATCACGGGGGCGCCTTTCTTATTTGCAGCGGAAACCGGCGAGATTGGAATACGGCGTTCTCGGACTCTATCCTGGCGGCCAGGTGAAGTGACGGCCGCCGAGCAGATGCAGGTGGAGATGGTCTACGGTCTGGCCGCCGTCGGAGCCGGTATTCACGACGATGCGGTAGCCTTTGCCAAGTTTTTTGGTGCGGGCGATCTCCGCGGCTACCCAGAGCAGGTGACCGAGGAGCGCGCTCTCGCTCTGGTCGACATCCATCATGGAGTCGATGTGCTCACGCGGGATGATGAGGACGTGAACCGGCGCCTGGGGATGGAGGTCGGCGAAGGCGTAGGCCAGGTCGTCGGAGTAGATGGCGGTGGAGGGAATGCTTCCTTCAGCGATCTTGCAAAAGATGCAACTCATGGCGAGACCAGTGTACAACGGGAGTTCATGCCGAGGACCCACTCATCGCGAAAGTGCCGCCGACCCAGAGGGTACCCCGATGGGGCACAGCTTCGACGTAACGGGGCACGGTTTGGACGTTCAGATGGCGCCGCTGGCGGCTTAGTCGAGGGCTTGTTTCTTCCTATGCGGATTCGAGGATCATGTTCGCGTACTGAACGGTGTCGCCGGTGCGAATGAGGCCAATGGCGTGCGGGACGCGCTTCTTGAATTCGATGTGCGGTTCGAAGGTCAAGGGGATGCCACCCAGAGCGGCGTCAAACTCAAGCAGAGTTTCAGGAGTGTTGACGGCGCGGAACTCCTCGGCCATGAAGGCGTGGCCGATGCCGAAGTTCGCGCGGATGGCGTTGAGCACTTCGAGGACGCCGGGCAGATCGTCGATGAGCGAGATATCGACGGTTTCAATTTGCGGCCAGAAGGGAAATCCGCGGTCGGCAATGACCAGCGTATTGGTGTGGCGAATGCGGCTGAGCAGAGAGTTGATGTGCGGGTTCAAGATGCCTGTCTTCAACATGCGATCGAGGCTCCTCGGGAGCGGGGTGCGCGGTTTTGCGCGGCTCGTGGTGCGGGTCCCAGTCTAAGGATTAAGGCCGAATCAACGCAAATTTCAGCTTACAATGACACCATGTCCGCTTCCCCATTTCGCGTCGTGCATACGGTGTGTTCGCACGACTGCCCGGACTCTTGCGGGGTGCTGGTTACGGTGAACGATGAGGGCCGCGCCGTGAAAGTGGCGGGCGATCCCAAGCATCCTGTGACCCAGGGATTTCTGTGCGGCAAGGTGGCCAAATACCTTGACCTCGTGTATGCGCCGGAGCGGATTCTCTACCCTTTGAAGCGCAAGGCTGGCGTCGGCAAAGGGCCGCTGCCCCGTGGGCGCGAGCATGAGGCCTTTGAGCGCGTGAGCTGGGATGAGGCGCTCGATGCGATTGCCGCGCGGCTGAAGCGGATTGCGGAGGAGTTCGGTCCGGAATCGATTTTGCCTTACAGCTACGCGGGGACCATTGGCGTGCTGGGGTTCGGGTCGATGGACCGGCGTTTTTTTCATCGGCTGGGCGCGAGCCAACTGGACCGGACGATTTGTTCGGAGGCCGGCGGCGAGGCCTGGAAGCTGGTCTATGGGAAAAAGCTGGGCACGCCGACGGAGGACTTCCGGCTGGCCAAGCTGGTGCTGGCGTGGGGCGCGAATATTCACGGCAACAATGTTCACCTGTGGCCGATGGTGGAGCAGGCGCGGCGCAACGGGGCGCGGCTGATCGTGATCGATCCTTATAAGACGCGAACGGCTGCGCTGGCTGATTGGCACATTGCGATCCGGCCGGGGACGGATGCGGCGCTGGCGCTGGGGATGATGCGCGTGATCCTGAACGAGGGCCTTGAGGACCGCGCCTACATTGACGAAATGACGCATGGGTTTGCGGAACTTGCGGAACGGGTGCGGGAGTATACGCCAGAACGGGTGGCCGCATGGACCGGAATGACAGCGAGTGAGATTGAGCAATTGGCGCGCGAATATGCGACGACCAAGCCGGCGGCGTTGCGCTTGAACTACGGTGTGCAGCGGGCGGAATTCGGCGGAAATGCGGTGCGGGCGATCGCCATGCTGCCGGCGCTGACCGGGGCGTGGAAGCATCGCGGCGGGGGTGGGCAGCTTTCGACTTCAGGGGCATTCGAGTGGGACAAGAAGGCTGTCGAACGGCCCGATCTGGCGCTGGCCTCGCCGCTGGGACGGCTGGGGCGGGTGGTGAATATGTCGGCGCTCGGCGAAGCGCTCGCAGTACAGGGATCAGGGGTCAGGGGTCAGGGATCAGGAAAAGCAGAAGCTCGGCTTGAGGATGATCCTTCTGTGCATGCGCTGTTTGTTTATAACTCAAATCCTGCCGCGGTGGCTCCCAATCAGAATGCGGTGCGGCGAGGGATGGCGCGGGACGATTTGTTTACGGTTGTGCACGAGCTTTTTCTTACCGATACGACAGACTACGCGGACTACATTTTGCCAGCGGCTACGTTTCTTGAGCACACCGACATTCAGGGCGCTTACGGGCACTACTTTGTGCAGCTTTCTCAGCAGGCAATTGAGCCGCCGGGCGAGGCGCGGTCGAATGTTTGGCTGTTCAGTCAACTGGCCCAGCGCATGGGATTTGAAGAAGAGTGTTTTCGCGATACGGCGGAAGCGCTGATCCGGCAGGCGCTGGCGATTGGGGCCGACAAGCACTCGACGAACGCGGGGATGGAGCACATTACGATTGAGGATTTGAAAGAGCAGGGGCACATTCCCCTTGGCTTCCATCTATCGCCGGAGACTGCGCCGTTCCAGCCTTACACTTCGGGGTGTGTGCCGACGCCGTCGGGCAAGGTCGAGTTTTATTCGGAGTCACTGGCTTCGCAGGGGCTCGATCCGCTGCCGGACTTCAAGCCTCCCACAGAGTCGCGATTTGGAGAGCTGGCGAAGCGCTTTCCGCTGGAGTTTTTGAGCCGCAAGGCGGACAACTACATGAATACGACGTTCGCCAATTTGGACGGGCACAGGAAGATGGAGGCGCGGAAGAGTCAGCGGCTGGAGATGCATCCGGCGGATGCCGAGGCGCGAGGGATTGGCGATGGCGATGTGGTGAGAGTCTGGAACGATCGCGGCGAACTGAAACTGACGGCGCTGATCAACGCGAGACTGCCGGTTGGTGTGGTGGCGGGACAGATGGATTGGGCCAAGCTGTCGGCGAGCGGCGGGAACGTGAACGCGCTGACCAGCGAACGGCTCACGGACATTGGCGCGGGGGCGACGTTTTATTCGACGCTTGTCGAGGTTGCAAAGGTGTCGGCAAAGCAGCCGCAGTAATCTTGAAGTTATGAATTGGACAATCGTCATCATCGCTGTGGCCGCGCTGGCGGTTCTTGTTCTGTTGAAGCGCTCGGGGCAGATCTCAGCAAAGGACGCTCGCGTTCTCTTGAAAAACGGCGCGTTGCTCATCGATGTTCGCAGCACGGGCGAATACAACTCGGGGCATCTGGGAAAGGCGATCAATCTTCCCGTTGAGGAGATCGAGTGGAGCTTGCCGCGCCGGGTCAGGGATAAGAACCAGGCGCTGCTGCTGCACTGCCAGAGCGGGATGCGCAGTGGGCTGGCCAAAAAGAAGTTGAAGGCTCTGGGTTATGCGAATGCGTTCAACCTGGGGTCGTACGGGCGGGCGGCGCAGATCGTTGGCCGCGGGTAGGGCGTCAGGCGGTCGGCGTTTCCCACGTCTCAAAGGCGAGACATGGGGCACCGTTCGCTTCATTCCACCACCAGACAGAGTTGCGCTTTGGCGGCGGGGTCGAGCCGGACAATCTCGTCGGCTCCGTTCTCGACCACGCCGCTGGCTTTGAC
>Ga0224559_1000573_pt1 | contig 23838 bp, 16 predicted proteins | sample 714S33034metaG_FD_180676 | JGI IMG/M metagenome (GOLD analysis project Ga0224559, IMG submission 180676) | Peat soil microbial communities from Stordalen Mire, Sweden - 717 S3 30-34 | ecosystem: Environmental > Terrestrial > Soil > Wetlands > Peat | place: Sweden: Norrbotten County, Stordalen... | reverse complement strand
TCCCCATTCTTCGCGGGAACATCTATGGAGAGCCCGGTGCATAACGAAAGGTGCACGCCGGGTTCGGAAGGGGGCGCCCGGAAACCTGCCGGCTGAAACCGGCAAGGCGTCGGGCGCCCACCTTACACCTCCGCACATCGCTTGCCTATGATTGCGGCCTCGGCATCCTCGCCGGTACCTCCCAGGCGCAATACGCGGCAGCCTCGGCGCGGACCCGTCGCGACCAGGCCTTGCACGGAGGCATTGGCCAAGTGGTCGAGGGTCAACTGCTGGTCTTTGTCTTCCCCCGTGATCTGCTCCACGTAGCGCGTGACCTTCCGACACACGGCACGCGCCAGGCGCGCAATGTCCTCGTCGCTGGGTGCGGGCAGCGGGTGGAACAGCAGGTTGCCGTCAGGCTGCTCGGCGTACACGCCATCCATCGCGATGACGTGAAAGTGAACATTCAAATTCAGCGACGATCCAAATCGCTGCACGACGGTCAGGCTTCCGGTCTGCAACCGACCGCGCAGCTTGCGCTTCCGTGCGCGCCGACGCAGGTCGGAGTTGATGGCGCTGATGAATGCGCCAAGCACCACGCTCGTGGCATCAGGCGAATAGGCCATCTTGAAGCGCAAGGCATACGGTAGCGAGAGCACGTACTGTCGAGTGGGCACGCGAGGGAAAAGGAAATCTACGCAAAACGCCGCCGTGTCGGCCATGCGGCGACCAAGACAGCTCGGGCAAAATCCGCGCCGCTTGCATGAAAAACCAACAACTCTGCTGTGCCCACAGTCTTTGCATCGGACACGAAGAAGGCCGTGCATGAGGATGCCACAACGAAGGTAGGCCTCGAACTCGTCAAGCACGAACGCGGGCAGTTCGCCGCCCCCCGCTTCCAGATTGGCCAGGAACATCGCCCAATGTTCCTGTATCATTTTGTAAAGCAAGGTTGTTTCGGGGCAATGGCGCGCGTACGCGCCTGCACCGATGGGCGTGTGAGTGTGACGGCTTGCTGCTGGTTGCGTGGAAAGCACCAGCAGGAGTTCTCGGCAACGAGGCGATATCTGTTGCTAACAAGACGCAGCATTCGTCCTGCCTGCCAAGTAGCTGCCATCCTTCACTCCGGGAGTGGTACGGGACCAAGGTTGGCTGCTGGCGATCCAGAGGTTGACCCCAACAACAGGTTGACCCCAATCGTCGACGCCGAATAGACAGGATTGGCAAGCGCAGTTATGATCCGTCAGGAACTTCATGCGCGCTGTCCGTTGGGTTGGTACCGTACTTCTTCTCTCGCTTCTGGGCGTTGGGTCCGTGGCGCGCGCGCAATCCGGCGGCACCGCGCCACCTGCGCTGCGGCTGGACCGATCCTTCGACGTGCAGCTCTTCCATCCTGCGGTGGGATCGCAAAGCTTCATCACCCTGGACAGCGCCGAGGTCCTGGAGCACCGCCTGTGGCACTTCGGGTTGGTGGCGAACTACCAGACCGAGCCGCTTTCGTACAGCCTGTCGGCCGTCGATAGCAACACCGGCCAGGTCACCGCCATCAAGACAGTGCCGGTGCAAAACCTCGCCATGGCGGAGCTGGTGGCCGCGATGGGAATTCGCAACCGATTCGAGTTGGGGCTGGCCTTGCCGCTGGCGATCTCCTGGGGCGGCGATGCTTTTAGTAGCTACGGCCAGAACGTGGGCACGGCCTCGACGGTGGTGGGGCTCGGCGATCTGCGAGTCGAAGGAAAGAGCGAACTCGTTGGTTTCGGCCGCGATCGCGCCTTCTTACTCAGCGTTTCCGCCGGGGCCACCTTGCCGACCGGCGACTCTTCGGCCTTCCTCGGCGAAAAGACCTTCACCGGGCGGGTGCGCGGGCTGCTCGAATACCAGCGCGGCGAGCGCCTGCGTGCGCTGTTCATGGCAGGTGGATTGTTGCGCGAGGAATCCCAATTCTTGGGAACTCCCGAATCGAGCGCCTTCCTCTACGGTGCCGCGCTGGAGATCAAGCCGGAACAGCGCATCGCCGTGCTTGGCGAAGTGACCGGACGCGTGGCCTCGCGCTACTCCGACACCAATCCCGCCGAAGTCGACGCGGGTTTGCGTTTCTCCCTGCCCTCCATGCTCAACCTGCTCATGGGCGCGGGCATGGGGCTCAACCACGGCGTCGGCAGCCCCGCGATGCGCGTGTTCGTCGGCATGGGCTGGGCGCCCGACTACCGCGACCGCGACCACGACGGCATTCCCGACATCCTCGACAAGTGTCCCGACGAGCCCGAGGACTACGATGGTTTCCAGGATGACGACGGTTGTCCGGATCCGGACAACGACGGCGATGGCATTCCCGACGTGGTCGACAAGTGCCCCAACGATCCCGAGGACTTCGACGGCTTCCAAGACGAGGATGGCTGTCCCGACCTCGACAACGACGGCGACGGCATTCCCGACATCAACGATGCCTGCCCGAACGAAAAGGAAGACGGAAAAGGCAAGCGGCCCAACGACGGTTGCCCCAGCACCAGCGAAGACAGCGACGGCGATGGCATTCCCGACGTGATCGACAAGTGTCCCGACGAGCCCGAGGACAAGGACGGCTTCCAGGACGAAGACGGTTGCCCCGACTACGACAACGACGGCGACGGTATCCCCGACGTTTACGACGCTTGCCCCAACGAACCCGAGGATTTCGACGGTTTCGAGGACAACGACGGCTGCCCGGATCCCGACAACGACCACGACGGCATTCCCGACGTGAAGGACAAGTGCCCGAATCGGCCCGAGACCTACGACAATTTCCAGGACGAGGACGGTTGCCCCGACGGCCCGCCCTTGGTCGCCCTTGGAGAAAAGGACGACAAGGTCTATTTGGCCGAGCACATCAACTTTTTCCAGGGCGCCGGGGGCAAGCCCGTGCTCTCGCCCAACAGCCACCTGCTTGTCGGCTTGCTCGCCAAGGTGCTCAAGGGCCACCCCGAACTGGCCATGGTTCGCATCGAGGTGCGCGGCAAGGACTTGAGCAAGGAAGCGACCGAGGAGCGCGGTCGCGTCGTGCTCGAAGCCCTCGTCAAGGACGGCCTCGATGCGCAACGCCTGAAGGTCATCGGGCTCGGGCCCGGCCCGAATCGCGTCGAAGTCGTCGTCGAAAGCCGGTTCAAGCCCAAGCGCGCGCCGATGCCCGCGCCGATGCCCGCGCCCGCGGCAAGCCCCGAACCGGCGGCACCGGCGACTCCGGCCATTCCCGCCGAGGAGGAGCGGTAGCGCGACCACAGGGCGCGCTAGCGTGCGTGTGATGAAACCCCACGGTTGGTGCTCGACCGATGTCGGTCTCAAGCGTGATCACAACGAAGACAGCTTCTTGTGCAACGATGACCTCGGGCTCTACGCCGTGGCGGATGGCATGGGCGGGCATCTGGGCGGCGAGCGCGCCAGCCGCATCGCGGTCGAGGTGTTCGAGAAGGAAGTGCGCGAAAGACTCTTGTCCGGGTCGGCTGCCGCCAACGCGAACGCTGTCGAGCAGGCCCTGGGTGACGCCGCCGGCATGGCCTCGCGAGCCATCTTCGAGAGCGCGCAGGCGAGCCCGGACTTCGCCGGCATGGGCACGACGCTGACCGGCTTGTGCTTTCACGGCCCCAGCCTCACCCTGTGCCACATCGGCGACTCGCGTGCCTACCTGTTGCGCGACGGCCGGGCGCGCCAGCTAACCGAAGACCATTCCTGGATCCAGGAACAAGTGCGCGCGGGTCTCGTGTCGCCCGGCGATGCCTTGGTTTCCCGCTTCCGCAACATCATCACGCGTTCGGTGGGCTTCGAGCCGGGCGTGAAAGCGGATCTATTCACCATGCCGGTCGAAGCCGGCGATTGCTATCTGCTCTGCTCGGATGGACTGTCGAACTACTTTTCCACCGAGGAAATCGGTCGCGTCCTCTCTGGCCAGTTCTACAGCGAGGCCGGCCGTGCCTTGGTCGATATCGCCAACGAACGCGGCGGCGACGACAACATCACCTGCGTGATCGTATACGTCGCCAACACCATCGGCACCTCGCCGACGCGGGTGGTTCCGTCTACGCCAGGGCCTTCGTGATCAAATCCTCGATGCGCGCGCGTGGCACGGCACCGACGAGCTGACCAGTGACCTGGCCGTTCTTGAACAGAAGCAGGGTCGGGATGCTGCGGATCTCGAACTGCGTGGGAACCCCGGGGTTGCGATCGATGTCGCATTTGCCCACTCGGAGCTTGCCCGCGTAGGTCTGAGCCAGGGCCTCGACGTGCGGCGCAATCGTGCGACAAGGACCGCACCAGGTGGCCCAGAAATCCACCAGCACCGGCAGGTTGGATTTCGCAACCTCGGCTTGGAAGTTGGCGTCCGTGACTTCGAAGGTGTTGGGGCTTGCCATGCGCGGGTTTTAGCACGGAAAAGCGCCAACTGTGGAAGCCTAGCCGGCACCATTCACTCACGCGATCTGGTTTGTGCCCCTGGCCAGGCGATGCTAGCCTGTGCCCATCCGCTCGGAATCCGCGCGTGTTTATGTCCATGAAAATCTTCATTCCCCAGGAAATCGTCGACCGATGGGTCGCCTCGGACAGGGTCGATTTGTCCGGCGAGGTGCTGACGTTTCGCGGCCGCCCTGTCGCGCTGCGCATGGTGCCGGGATATTTCTTTGATCGCGTGTCCGGGGGAACCGACGACGCCCACGGTTTACTCGGCCGGGCCAAGGCCGGCGCTGCCATCGCGGCGCTGGGCGCCGAGGCGTATATGAATTCCGTAATTCTCGGCGAAACCGCCTACGACGTCGAGCCTGGCTTCCTGGCCAAGCCGATCGACATCGCTTGCGCGCGGCAGGTGCTGGTGGCCACCTTGCTTCAAGCCGGCTGTTGACCACCTCACGCGACTACAATCGGGCGGTGGACTTGCTCTCATGAATCGTATCGTCATCGGCACCCGAGGCAGTCTGCTTGCGCGCTGGCAAGCGGGGTTTGTGGCCCGAACCCTGCGCGCGGCACATCCCGGCTTGGTGGTCGAGGAGAAGATTATCGTCACGGAAGGCGACCGCCTGTCCACCGGCCCGCTGTGGAACGCGGGTGGCAAGGCGGTGTGGGTCAAGGAAATCGAAGCCGCGCTCCTGGCGCGAGAAGTTGACCTGGCCGTGCACAGCATGAAGGACGTACCCGGAGAGCTGGCCGCCGGGCTCGCGTTGGTCGCCGTGCCCGAGCGCGCGGATGTGCGCGACGCCGTGGTCAGCCGCCAGGGTCTGGGCCTCGACGACCTACCCAAATCGGCGCGCGTGGGCACAACCAGCCTGCGCCGGGCCTGCCAGCTCAAGGCGCAGCGGCCGGAACTTGCGATCGAAATCCTGCGCGGCAACCTGGACACCCGTTTGCGCAAGGTCGCCGAGGGACAGGTCGACGCCGCTATCCTTGCCTGCGCGGGACTTGACCGTCTGGGATTCTCCGACCGAATCAGCGAGCGGCTTTCCATCGAGCGTATGCTGCCCGCGGTGGGGCAGGGAGCGCTGGCCATCGAAACGCGCGCCGATGATGTGGAGGCGCGCACGCTCTGCCAGGTGCTTGACCATCGGGAAACCTCGGTCGCGGTGTTGGCCGAGCGCAGCTTCCTGGCTCGCCTTGGCGCCACCTGCCGAACCCCGGTCGCGGGCTACGCCCGATTGGTTGAAGGCAAAATCGAATTGCTCGGGCTGGTTGGCCGTCCGGACGGCACCCAAGTGTTGGCGGACCAAGTCGGGGGTTCCATCGCGGACTCCGAAAAGCTGGGGCGCGACCTGGCCGAGACCCTGCTCGGGCGCGGTGCCGGCGCCATCCTGGCCGATAGCGCATAACGACCTGGCCGGATCCCGGGTCGGCCAGAAACCTCAGTTTTTGCGCTTTTCTGCCGAAGAAGCCTATGATCAATCCTGAGGAATCATGCGGTCGCTTTTCCGCGTCATAGGTCTTTCCTGCTTGGGGCTCATGGCAGCCTGCGCCCACCGTCCGGCCAATCCAAGCGAGATCGACCAACTCAACCGGTCCATCGAGGCTCTGCGCATGCAGAACGCCGCCTATGCCAAGCAGGTGGAAGAACTCGAAAATCACGTCTTCATCCTCAATGATCGGTTGGAAAGCCAGAAAGTGAACGAGCAGAAGGTGGAGACGCCCAAGCTGCCCACCGTCACCTTGCACCCGATGGTGGCAGCCCCATCGGCCCCATCGTCCGAGAACTCCGTCCCCGCCGGTACCGAATCCGCTGGCGAACCCGAGGTGGAATACGCGGGAGAAGCCGCCAAATCAACGTCTCACCGGCCGATTCTGCGCATGCATGGCGATTCGGCTGAGGTCTCGATTTCCCGCGAACCGGTTGCAGTGCTCGCCACAGTGCACGTCCTACGCGAGGGCGTGGCCAAGCCGGTCAGGGAAGACAACCCGCAAGCGGTCTCGCTCTACCGCAAGGCCTTCGAGGCATTGCGCGCCGGCCGGCACGACGAAGCCATGCAAGGATTCAAGGATTTCCTGCGCGCCTATCCCACGCATGAACTGGCGGACAATTCGCAGTATTGGCTGGGCGAATGCTACTACGACCGCAAGGATTACACCTCGGCGGTGCGGGAATTCCGCCGGGTCATCGAACGCTATCCCAACGGGAACAAGGTTCCCGATGCCTTGCTCAAGGTGGGCTACAGCTATCTCGCCCTGGGCAGCGGCGAGGCGGGCAGGCAGACCCTGACGCAATTGCAACGCTCGTATCCGCGGCATGAAGCGGCGGTGTTGGCCGGAACCCGGCTGGCAGAACTGGATCGTTCCAGCTCCGCGCGCGGTGCCGGAGAACCGGCGGTTCCTTCCGCCAAGGCCGTGCAAAATATCGAGGAGGCCCCGTGAGACCACTACGTCTCCCATCGCTCGTTGCAACCGCGTTCGTCGCGCTCACGCCTGGCTTGGCGTGGGCCGATCCTCCCGCCCGCGCTCCGGCGCCACCCGCGTCGGCCAAGGGCGAGGTGGACGAGGCGTCGGATCCTGGAGATATCGAATCGGACGCCAACACCAATCAGCGGGCTTTGCGGGGAGCGAAGGCCTCCATGTCCAAGACCCTGGGTGGCAGCGCCAAGGACTCGGATTCCCGGCGCATCGAGAACACGGCCGCGGGTCTCACCGCACCTGGTGGACTCATCGGCATCGATTCGAATTCCTCCGGCGTCGACACGCCCGACCGGGTGCAGACGGCGCCGCCAAACCTCGCGGTTCCGGAGCTGCACGTGGTGCAGAACGGCGACACGCTGTGGTCGCTTTGCTCCAAGTACTTCGGCGATCCGTGGCGCTGGCCGCGGCTGTGGGCCGCCAACCCGGTGATCACCAACCCGCACTGGATCTTCCCTGGGGATGTCATCCGGCTTGGCGAACAAAGCGGCGCGGTCGCGCCGCCCGTGGCGGCGGATCAACCCGCGGTACCGGGCGAGCGTCGGAAAATGACTTCGGTGAATCGCGTTGGCGCCGAGGGCGGCAAAGGGGTTCTTCTTCGCGAAGTAGGATTCATCGAGGCCAAGGATCTCGCTCAGGCTGCCACGGTGACAGGTTCGCGCGAGGAGCAGGTCTTGCTCGCATCGGGCAATCCGATCTATCTGCACTATCCCAAGGAAGCGCCTTTGCACGCGGGGGAGCGCTACTCCGTGTTCGCCACCGACACGGACGACCCCATCATCGACGCCGAAACCGGCAAGAACTACGGATTCATGGTCAAGATCCTGGGCGACATCGTGGTCAACCAAATCGCCGAGAACAACATCGCGCGCGGGACCCTGGTCGACACCGTGGATCCTGTCGAACGCGGCGCGCGCGCCAGCGCCTTCGTTCGTCAGTTCAAGCGCATTGAGCCGCGGCCAAGCAAGGTCGACCTCGAGGCGCGCGTGATTGCCACATTCGCGCCCAACACCCTGCTCGGCTCTGGCAACTTCGTGGTAATCAACCGCGGTGCGCGCGACGGTGTGGAGGTCGGAAACCGCACCTTCGTGATTCGGCGAGGCGACGGATACCGCGGCGTTCTTGAAGGCTGGGAGCGGCTCGATCCGAACGCTCCCAAAGAGGTCGTGGGAGAGATTTTGGTCGTCGACGTGCGCGAGGAGGCCTCCGTAGCCTGGATTGCCCGCAGTAACCGAGAGCTGAAAGTCGGCGAAATCACCGAGATGCGCAAAGGCCACTAGGTAGCCGGGTCGAAAAAGCTCGGTGCGTTAGTGACGCAAGCCCCTGGATTGCTGCCACTTCTCCACAACTTCTTGATCTTCTCCGGGGCAGGCGCTATCAGCTTGCGCAGTCGATGCAGTTGGCCGGAAACCTTGACGAAGTTTTGCCGATAAGGTCTTGGATGACTTTCTCAGCGCCAGACCAGCGCGCCCATTCGCCTTCGGCCATGCGCCTCACATCGTCTGAAGAAGACCAATTTCCCGCATGCCTGCGCGGCATTGCGAGACCACCGAAGTCGTTGTGGTTCCGCGGCCGGCTGCCGGCCAAGGACGAGCGCGTGGTCGCCATGGTGGGAGCGCGCGCCGCCAGCCGCGCGGGCTGCGACCGCGCCCAGGCGCTCGCGGCCGAGCTCGGCCGCGAAGGTGTCGCAGTGATTTCGGGCGGCGCCTTTGGCATCGATGCCGCGGCTCACGAGGGAGCCTTGGCGGCCGGGGCTTCGACCTACGCGGTTCTCGGCTGTGGCGTCGATGTTGTCTATCCCGATCGCCACGTGCGTCTGTTCGCGCGCATCGCCGCCGCGGGTGGCCTGATTTCCGAGTATCGGCCGGGAACCAAGCCGCGCCCTGGGCAATTCCCGGCGCGCAATCGCATCATCGCTGGGCTGGCCCAGGCCGTGGTAGTGGTCGAGGCGGCCATGCGTTCGGGCGCGCTCATCACGGCCAGGCTTGCGCGCTCCATGCAACGGCCGCTCCTGGCGGTTCCCGGCAGCCCTGGCACCGATGCCTTGCTGCGCGCGGGCCACGCCTGGCCCGCGACCTCGGCCGAAGACATCCTGCGCGCGCCAGCCGGCGAATCCAGTCCGCCCGCAATGGAGCTGGGCCAGTCAGGGCCGTTTGGCCAGATTCTGGATGCCATCGCGCCGGGGACGGATACGCCAGGGGAGTTGTGCGGGCGCCTGGGCATGCCCCTGCCCAGGGTTTTGTCGATCCTGGCCGAAGCCGAGCTAGAAGGCTTCGTCAGACGCACCCCTAGCAATACCTACGAGGTCATCGGCCGTGCCTGCTGAAAAAGAACCACGCGCGAAGGCTGCGGAAGACAAGGTTGCGGAAGACAAGGCTGTGAAAGACAAGGCCGTGAAAGCCAAGGTCGCGAAAGCCAAGGTCGCGAAAGCCAAGGTCGCGAAACCGAAGGTCGTGGCCGAGGGTCTCGTGGAGCCCGCGGCCAAGAAGAAGACCGCATCCAAGCGCGGCGGAACCTTGGTCGTCGTCGAGTCGCCCGCCAAGGCGAAAACCATCAAGAAGTACCTGGGCAAGGGCTTCGAAGTGAAGGCCTCGGTGGGGCACGTCAAGGATTTGCCCAAGGCCTCCATCGGCATCGACATCGAGCACGACTTCCGACCCGAATACGTCGTCATCGACGCCAAGAAGAAGGTGATTGCCGAAATCAAGACCGCCGCCGCGCGCGCCGAGCAGGTGCTGCTGGCGCCCGACCCCGATCGCGAGGGCGAAGCCATCGCCTGGCACATCGCCGACGAGATCCGGCCGAGCAATTCCAACATCCACCGCGTGCTCTTCAACGAGATCACCAAGAAGGCGGTGCTCGAAGCCATCCAGCACCCGCTCGAACTCGACATCAAGAAATACGAATCGCAGCAGGCGCGGCGGGTGCTCGATCGCCTGGTGGGCTATCAGATCAGTCCCGTGCTGTGGGCCAAGGTCCGGCGCGGGCTGTCGGCCGGCCGGGTTCAATCCGTGGCGGTGCGCGTGCTCGTCGAGCGCGAGGAGGAGATCAAGGCTTTCCGCAGCGAGGAATACTGGTCGGTCGAGATCGATCTCGAAGGACAGAACCCGCAACCCTTTGCCGCGCGTCTGGTCGCGCTTGATGGCAAGAAGCCCGAGCTAGTCCACGAAGGTCAGGCCCAGGAAGCCCTGGAGCTGGTTCGCCGGGCCAGCCTGCGCGTGGCTTCGGTCGAGCGCAAGGAGCGGCGCAAGAACCCGCCCGCGCCCTTCATTACCTCGCGCCTGCAGCAAGAGGCTTCGAGCAAGCTGCGCTTCTCGCCCAAGCGAACCATGGCGCTGGCTCAGCGGCTTTACGAAGGCATCGAGCTCGGGGCCGAGGGCGCCACGGGTCTCATCACCTACATGCGTACCGATTCGACGCGCATTTCCGACGAGGCCATCAAGGACGTGCGCGCCCAGATCTCCAGCCGCTACAGCCCGGCCCATCTGCCGGCCGAGCCCAACGTCTTCAAGTCGAAGAAGAGCGCGCAAGACGCGCACGAGGCCATCCGGCCGACCTTGCTCGACCACGATCCCGAGCGCGTGGCCACCCTGCTCAACGAAGCCGGCGCCGGGCGCGATGCGCGCGAAACCCAGGATCTGATCAAGCTCTACACCTTGATTTGGAATCGTTTCGTCGCCTGCCAGATGACGCCGGCCGTGTTCGATCAGACCAGCATCGATATCGAAGGCGGCCGGGTCGGTTTGCGCGCCAGCGGCCAGGTCATGCGTTTCCCGGGCTTTCTCGACGTCTACGCGGAGGCGCAAGAAGACACCCCCACCGACGAGGTCGCCAGCGGCAGCCTGCCCGATGTCAAGGAAGGCGAGGCGCTGCGCCTTCTCGGCGAAAGACCCGAACAGCACTTCACCCAGCCGCCGCCGCGCTTTTCCGAGGCGACCCTGGTGCGCGAGCTGGAGGAAAAAGGCATCGGGCGCCCGTCCACCTACGCCGCCATTCTTTCCACCATCCAGGATCGCGGCTACGCAGAAAAGCGCGAAGGCCGCCTGGCGCCGACCGAGCTCGGCATCGTAGTCAACGGGCTTCTGGTCAAAAGCTTCCCCGACATCCTCAACACCGATTTCACCGCGCAGATGGAAGAGCGGCTGGACAAGGTCGAAGAGGGCGCGGCGGATTGGATCAAGCTCTTGCGCGATTTCTACGAACCCTTCGCGCGCGACCTCGACCGCGCCAAGGTGGAAATGCGCGACCTCAAGCGCGAGGAGCAGCCGACTGCCGAGGTGTGCGAAAAGTGCGGCAAGCCCATGGTCATCAAGTGGGGCCGCAATGGCCACTTCCTGGCCTGCTCGGGCTATCCCGACTGTCGTAACACCAAGGAATACACGCGCAACGCCGACGGCAGCTTGACGGTGCTGCCCACCACGCGGCCCTCGGATCAAATGTGCCCGACGTGCGGCTCGGCGATGGTCGTGCGGCGCGGGCGATTCGGCGAGTTCCTGGCCTGCTCGCGCTATCCAGATTGCAAGACCACGAGCCCCGTCTCGCTCGGCGTGCAATGCCCGAAGCCAGGCTGCGGCGGCTATCTGTCCGAGAAGCGGTCGCGGCGGGGCAAGGTCTTCTTCGGCTGCTCCAACTACTCCAAGTCGAAGTGCGACTTCGTGTCATGGGATCGGCCGATTCCCAAACCCTGTCCGACCTGCGGTGCGCCCTTCGTGGTGCAGAAGGTGCTGCGCTCCGGAACCCGCGTGCGCTGTATTGCCGAAGGTTGTGGCTGGGGCGCCGAAAGCGAAGACAACGAGCCCGAAGTGCAGGCCTCGTAGTTCGATGTTTCCGGATGACCGCAACGATCCGCGCATCGTCAAGGCGTTGTCCGAGGCAGGCAAGAGCGTGCCCTGACCGCACGCCAGGGCGTGCGCGTTCACCGGACCGCGAGGCGATTGCACTGTCACCGCTCAAACTCCGAAAGCCGGTCTCTTGGCGGTCTGACGGGCAATACGGTTGACACCCGCGAGAGGCACGTGATGAATAGCAGCATGTCTGCGGACCCCGTCGCCACCGGGCGAAAACGTACTGGCCAAGCCGGGGTTCTGGTTCGCTATCTCGCCGGGGCCTTCGAAGGCTCAACCACCAAATTCTGGGGATGGTCGGCCGTGCGGGCGCTCGCCGTTCTGGGCTTTTTGCTCTTCGCCGCGTTCACCAGCCTCGGCTGGCTACACGTCAACATCACCAAGCCCCTCAAGAACGAACAGGTCAGCCTGAGGGATACCTACGCGATCTCCCCCGCTGAGCTGGACGTCGCCCTGCTACGGCGCTGGCTGCCGGCGGCCGGCAAAATCGGCTACCTCTGCGAGAAACCCCCGCTGACGTGTTGCGAGACGCGCATGCGCCTGGCGCCCCTGCTGCTCGACTACGATTGGCAGAAGTACGACGTGGTGCTGGTGGATTTCCCGGTCGCCCAGGGCCGTGCGCTCCTCGAATCGCCGAGCTATGGGTTGGTGACCGCTCTGTCCGAGGCGCGGGCGTTCGCGCGAGGCAAGCGCATCTACCGGAGGAACCCCTGATGGGGAGCCTGCTTTCCACCCTGCTCGCGTTCGGCATCGCCTGGCTCATCGGCTACTTTCTGGTCACATCCCTGTGGCGCATGCGACCGCGCGACACTGCCGATCGCTTGCTCGCCGGGGCGGCCGCGTTCGGGCTGGGCATGGGTGTCGTGGCCGTGCTGGATTTCCTGTGGGTCGCCGCCTTTGGCAAGGCTTCGCGGGGCATCGTGCTCGCGGATCTCGCCGTGCTGGTGCTCACCGTCGTCGCACGTCGGCTCACGCGCAAAGCTTCCCCTCCTGTCGGCGGTTGGCCGCGCGGCTTCGGCTGGTTTTCCGGGTCGGTCTTTCTGCTCTTTTCCGCCATCGCTCTCGGTATCGTGGCCACCATCTTGTCGCGCGCACCCGACGGCGCCTGGGACGCCATCGCCGTTTGGAACATGCACGCCAGGTTCTTCAATGCTGGCGGCAACGGCGATTGGAAGGCCCTGTTCGATCCCCTGATGGAGTTCACCCACCCCGACTACCCGCCGCTTATCCCTGCGTGCGTGGCGCGGGGATGGCGCTACGCCGGCCAGGCCATCCCCCTGGTGCCCATGACCCTGGCCTTTGGCTTCACTTTCGCGCTCCTTGCCCTGATTACCGGCGCCGTGGCCAGCGCGCGCGGTGGCAATCTGGGGGCGCTGGCCTGCGCGGTCCTAGCCGCCAGCCCCATCTTCCTCGGCACGGCGCTGTCCCAGTACGCCGACATGCCACTGGCCTTCTTCTTCCTGCTGGCGGTGGCTCTGCTCCACCGCGCCGATCAGGAGTCGGAACCCCACGCCGGCTTGCATGTCCTGGCCGGCCTGGCCGCTGGCATGGCCGCGCTGACCAAGAACGAAGGTTCGCTGTTCATGGTCGCGCTGGGCGCTGGGCGCCTGTTGCACCTGCTGCTCGCGGGCAAGGCGCGGCACCGAATTCGGAACTTGGCCTGGCTCGGATTGGGCATGGCTCCCGCGGTGGGTGTGCTGCTGCTCTACAAGTCCTTTTCTCCGCCGAACTACCTCGTCTCCGGACAAGCCAAGGATCTTTGGCAGAAGTTGCTGAGTTGGCCGCGTGCCCAGCTCATCGTCGAGCAACTGCGCAACGAGCTGGAACGGCCGCACAGCTTTTCGGTAGGCTTCGTACAGCGGGTTCGCGCCTGGCACTGGCATCTTTTGGCGAGCTCGCTCTTTGTTCTGCTCTTCGGCATCGATTCCCGCCGACTTCGGCGCCGCCTGTCACGTTGGGGGCTTCTGCTCGTGCTCCTCGGCATCCTGGCCGACATCGCGGGCACGCGCCTCGCGACTGGCGCTTTCGGCTGGCATTGGTTGGTGGCCATGGGCTCGGTGCTGGCCATCGTGATCCTGGGATTCGACCTTCGGCGCCTCGGAAATCCGTCGTTCCTGGCGGCTGCCACCACCTTGCTCGTCGTGAACGCCGGCTACTTCGTGGTGTATATGGCGACGCCGCTCGATCTGCGGTGGCAGCTCACGTTCTCCATCGAACGCCTGATCTTCCACACCATGCCCCTGAGCATCTTCGTTGTCTTCCTGGCCATGGCTCCCTGGGGCCGTTCTAGCCCTGGCGAGGCTCCTTCTCGGCCATAGCCCACAGATTCATCCACAGCTCGAACGAGCCACAACGCAGGCGCTCGGGGTGGAAGCCGGCCTGGCCCAACGCGCATCCCAGGGTGGCGGGGCGATAGGCGAAGGTGTGCTCGTGGATCTCTTCGGGACTGACGATGCGCAGCTTGGCCATGAAGAGCAGCAGCCGGTCCGCCCAGGCCGCCGGGGTTGTCACGATCACGCGCCCGCCGGGCGCCAGCACGCGGTGCGTTTCCCGCAACACCTCGCAAGCAACGACAAGCTCCAGGTGCTCGATGACAGCCAGCAGGGTGACGACGCTGAACGTCTCGTCCGCGAAGGGCAGGCGTGGATTGGTGGCAAGGTTGCGTGTCTCGTGGCGGATGCCCAGCGCGGTCGCCGTTTTCGGCGGCATGGCGAGCTGGTCGAGCGAGGACTTCTCGTGGAACCGCGTGTTGGCGAGAAACGTGGGATGGGTGCCGCAGCCAATGTCCAGGATGCGGCCATCCCGCAGCCGGGCGGGAATCATCCGGTCCGCGGTTCGCGAACGTTGCGTGGCGAGCCAGCTTTCGAGGAAGCCATCGCCACGGGTCGCTTTGACCTTCGTTCTTTCATTCGTAGCTGGTCCCATGAAGCGTCGCCTTCCGCAGCGGAATCTCGCCAGCTATACGGTTGGGCCTGTTTCCTTGCAAGAAGAAATGGCCTCTTGACAGCAACCCGATGCCTAACCGACAATGCGCGCGTTCATCGTGGTCGGAACTGGCGAGGGCCAATTCCCCGGCAACGAGGAGAACACTGTTTGAAAAGTCGCCGTCGTGACTGATCACTGCAAAGGTTTGCGGTCTGCGTCTAAGAGCACGCGGACATATGGAACTGGACGAGCGGGTTGCTCTCAGGGGAGCATAGATCGCCCTACATCGGCCATGCTGGTACTACATGGTGGCCGCCCTCTTGCGCTGGCGAGTTCATGCCGACTGCTTCTCTGGATGATTGGCGGTGGGGGACATCCATGGAACTGCTAGTCTTTAGTGTGTAATTGGATGTGTGATTGGAGGCCCGGGATGCGTATCGCTTCGTTGCGTCTATTTCCTATTGCGGCTGTCTATGCCTGCTTCGCGTTGGGATGTAGTTCTACCCCTGGTATCCTTTCGGGCGCGCCGGACGCGAACGGTCCTGTCGTCTCGAAAGATGCCGCCACGGCTGCCGCGGAGGGTGGTGGGGGCGTCGTTGTTCAGCTTGACGCCAGGCCCACAGGCACGGATGTTCCCATCGCAGGTCCCGACGACGGCGCCGTTGCGGTGGACGTCGCGATCAGCGTCTGCGGAAACGGCCTCCTCGACGACGGCGAGGACTGCGATGACGGCAATGCCAGAAGCGGCGACGGCTGCGACGGAACCTGCAAGGTCGAGACCGGCTACGTGTGTTTGACGCCGGGCCAGCCGTGCAAGAGCATTCTTTTCTGCGGCGACGGGCTGCCAGGGCCAGACGAAAGCTGCGACGACGGCAATACAATCAGCGGTGATGGTTGCTCATCCACCTGCGCGGTCGAAAACGGCTATGTATGTCCGACGTTCGGTCTGCCGTGCAAGACGACCACGATACCACCGGCTTGCGGAAACAAGATCGTCGAATTCGGCGAAAGCTGCGACGACGGCAATACGGTCGGCGGCGACGGTTGTTCGTCGACATGCCAAACCGAAAGCGGCTACACCTGCATCGGGAGCGTATGCACGCGAGATAAGACCTGTGGCAATGGCATCCTGGATCCAGGCGAGCAGTGCGATGACGGCAATTTGACTCCAGGCGACTGTTGCAACGGAAGCTGCAAGCTCGAACCAAACTGCAAGTGCAGCACGCCGCCCGTGGATGCTGGCTATCCCGGTCAGGTTTGCCGCTCGACGATTGTTTGCGGCGACGGCGTAGTTAGCACCGGTGAGGCGTGCGACGACGGCAATACGGTCGGCGGTGATGGCTGCAGCGCCGACTGCACCACCGTCGAGAAGGGCTATACCTGCCCGGGTGCTGGTGGCAAGTGCACCGTCGCGGTGGTTCTTTGCCCGAACGCGCGCCTCGATCCAGGCGAGGAGTGCGACGATGGCAACACCACCTCGGGCGACGGCTGCTCCGCGAACTGCAAGCTCGAAGCCGGGTACATCTGCCCGACGGTCGGTCAAGCATGCATGCTGAAAGAATATTGTGGCAATGGCATCGTCAGCTATACGCTGGGCGAGACATGCGATGACGGAAACACGGTCGCCGGCGACGGCTGCTCCGCCACCTGCACCATCGAGCCAGGCTACACCTGCAACAACGCTTCCCCGCCTTCGGTGTGCACCAAAGAGGTCTGCGGAAACAAGAAGATCGCCGCGGGCGAGACGTGCGACGATGGCAACACGGTTAGCGGAGACGGCTGTAGCAGTACTTGCAAACTGGAAGCGGGATACACCTGTCCAATCGTGGGCGCCGCCTGCCGCGCGATTTGCGGCGACAAACTCGTCCACGGCGGTGAGACGTGCGACGACGGCAACACGGCGGACGGCGATGGCTGTAGCTCGCTCTGTCAGCTTGAGCCCGGCTATGTCTGCGATGCCAGCGGCGTTTGCCGCAAGACGGTCTGTGGCGATGGCGTCAAAGAGGGAACCGAGCAGTGCGATGACACGCAGCCTGGCGCGACCGACTTTCCGTTCGACGGGTGCTATCACTGCGTCCTCGAGCCGGATTGCTCGGCTGGCGCGTGCAAGTCGGTTTGTGGGGACGGACAACGCTTCTCCGACGAGGAGTGCGACGACGGGAATCTATTCAATGGCGACGGCTGCTCATCCACGTGCAAGATCGAAACCGGCTATACGTGCACCGACGCAGCAAGCTCGACCCTTCCGTCGACCAAGACGCTCCCTGTCGTCGTGCGCGACTTCATCGGCCTTGGAAGGGAAACCAACCCCAGCTCAACCAATACTAACTATCACCCGGACTTCAACCGCCATAATGGAAGTGGCATCTTCAAGATGGTCAAGAGCACACTGGTCTCAAACGGGAAGCCAGAGTGGCGCTGGTTGCCTTTTAATACTGCGGATCTGACTCTGAGCACGCCGACGCCTCTGGCCAATTGCACTTGCGACGAGACGGCGGCTGCGGCGTCGTGGAGTTCCAGCACCGAGACGTGGTCGGGAGCTGGGGCAAGCGGACACGACGGCGCTCCGGTCACGCTGACGCTGTCTCGTCCGCCCTGTTCGTGCGCGTCTTGCACCTGCGACAATCTAGGCCACCTGTACCAGGAAGGTGGTCGCCGGAATCTCTCGACACCCGCGAATCTGGAACAGTGGTACGTGAACACGACCGGAGTGAACCTAGCCGTGCCTTACACCCTCACGCTTGGCTTGACGGACACAAATACGGGAACGTATTCCAACTTAACGACCAGCTCCAGTTTCGATCCATTGGGGACGGGCGGCTGGATCGCAGCCGGCGCGGAGACGGTATCCGGATGTACTTCGGATCAAGGCGGCACAACGGTCAACGTCTCGTTTACGACCGAGACCCATTTCTGGTTCGAATATCAAGGTGGCGAGCAGTTCGCCTTCTCGGGTGACGACGACACCTGGGTTTTCGTCAACAAGACGTTGGCGGTCGACCTGGGTGGCTTGCACGGCAGACTGGATGGGTCGTTCACTCTCGATGCAACAAATGGGACCGCCGTCTCGAAGAACAATGGCTCCTTCTACGATGGGACGACGTACAGCACGACCCAAGGCAGCAATCTTAATCTTGGATTGGTGATCGGCAAGGTCTACGAGGTCGTTATGTTCCAGGCCGAGCGCAACCAGTGCGGTGCGAACTTTGGCGTGACGCTCAAGAATTTCTCGAAGCCGAAGTCGATCTGCAGCTCGGTGTGCGGCGACGGCATCGTGGCATCCGACGAGGCCTGCGACCTTGGCAAAGCAAACAACACTGGCGCCTACGGCGGCTGTAACGCCGACTGTACGTTGGCGCCCTATTGTGGCGACGGTAAAGTCAACGGCCCCGAAGCTTGCGACGATGGCATCAACGCCGACGTGTACGGTCCTATTTCAAAGGGCTGCGCTCCCGGTTGCAAGATCCCCCCCACCTGTGGCGACGGCACGGTGGATGTTGCCTACGGCGAGACCTGCGACAAGGGCAAGAACAATTCGGCCACGGCATATGGACCGGGTGGGTGCACGGACAAGTGCCAGACAAGTCCCTTCTGCGGCGATGGAATCGTCAATGGCACGGAGACTTGCGACGACGGACAGAACAACGGTACGCCGACCAGCAAGTGCGATACGAATTGCGCCATCAAGTGCGGCAACGGCGCGCTCGATAGCGGCGAACAATGCGACAAGGGAGCCGCTCGCAACATCGGCGCCTATGGCGGCTGCACGGCGAACTGTATGCTGGCGCCCTACTGTGGTGACGGCATCAAGCAAACTATATACGGCGAGACGTGCGACGATGGCAAGAACGATGGCTCCTACGGAACATGCACGCCGGATTGCAAGCTGGCCTCGTATTGCGGCGATGGCAAGGTCGACGCGGCCAACGGCGAGCAATGTGACAACGGCGCCGCCAACCAGAGCAATCCCTACGGCACCGGGTTGTGTACGACGGGATGCCGGCGCGCGCCCTACTGCGGCGACAGCTCGGTGGACACGGCGTTTGGGGAGAAGTGCGACGACGGTGCCGCCAACAGCGACACGACGCCCGGCGCGTGCAAGAGCGATTGCTCGGGCTACAACCCGCCACCGGTTACATGCGGCAACGGCAAGCTTGAAGCTGGCGAGCAATGCGACGACGGTACGCTCGACGGCACCGCCGGCGATCCATGCGACGGTCGTTGCCACTACAAGTGCGGGAATGGAATCAAGGACAGCGGCGAGGAGTGCGACAACGGCGTCAACGACGGCTCGTACGGAACCTGCAATCACGATTGCACGCTGGCGCCGTACTGTGGCGACGGGGTCAAGAACGGCCTCGAGCAATGCGACCAGGGTATCCTCAATAGCTCGACGGCGTATGGTCCTGGCAAGTGCACCAACCTCTGCACCACGGCTCCCTTCTGCGGCGATGGCCGCGTGAATGGGCCCGAGAAGTGCGACGGCCAGGTCGGCTGCACCTCCTCGTGTGTCTACTCTGGCCCGATCAACTAGCCGCCGGGCCAGCCTTGCGTCAGGTGGTGGTGGTGGAAGGCCGCGTGAACGAGCCAGTTCACCACCGTGATGACCGCGGCTGAAGTCAGCAGGGCGCGTATGGACTTGATCTCGAAGGCGGCGACGAGCTTGTCGGTGAGCCAAAGCATCGCCGTGTTGACGATGAACGGAATGAAGAGAAAAAGCAGGCCCAGGGTCAGCACGGCCGGCACGAAGAGAACCAGACGCAGCAGCCAGCCGAGAAAAAAGTTGAGCACGCTGAAGACGACGGCGACCAGTATCGCGCTTATGACCCCCTTCACTTGCACGTCGGGAAGGAAGCGCGCAATGGCGAGAACCGTGATGGTCAAGGCGGCGAGATGAATCAACGGATACATGGGCGCAAGGTTACGCCAAATCCGCCGGTTTTGCCGATGGCCGTGCGCTGGGAGTGCGAAGACCTTGGCGCGACATTCGCGCCCTAGCGACGGCGGGAATGCCCGACTTCTGCCGTCTTGAGCCAGCCAAGTTCGCGAAAACACGGCAGCGGACACGGCACAGACCGTGCGACGCCGGAGCGTCAGCAGGAAACCATGGCGACGACATTATCGGGCATCGGCAAGTTGGTGGGTTTGGCTGGAATCGCGAGCATCTTGGCCTCGGGCTGCGTGGAGGACACGGGCATCGTCGCGACGACTGACGGCGGAGTATCACCCCTTCCGGCCACGGACACGACGACCCAGGCCGCGACTTCGACCGTGACCATGACCACACCGGCGACAGCAACGAACACCGCGACGCAGGTCGCGACCGACACGGCTTCAGGCACGCAGACGGTAACCGCAACGACCAGTTCGACGAGCGTCGCTACCGCGACCCAGACCATCACCAGGCTGTCGACCACCAACGGCTACACCTGGGTGCGTCGAACGCTGCCGCCTCTTTGGTCCTGCCCAATCAACACCGGCACGGGCGGCGCGGGAGGCAGCAGTGGGACTGAGTCGCTGCCCAGCCAGGCATCGCTCACGGCCACGGACTGCAAGTCGCTGGCGAACCTGCGTCGGCCGATTCTCAAGTCGCAAAGCCAGAGCCGCCTCGATCAAGTCCGCGCCAGCCTGATCGCGGCCAACTGCCAGAATCAGACGGAACCCGTGTGTTTGGATAGCAACGGCAACGTCGTCAGCTCCTACTCCTGTGGTTTTGGCTACGGCTCGGTGGACGCAGGCCTCTCAATTGGATACACCCCGGGGATTGGCGGAGCCATGGCCGTGGGCGGCTCCACGGGCAGCAGCTCGACCGGCGCCACGGAGTACTCCACGACCAACACACAGGTTGCCAGCGTCGACGAGGCCGACTACGTGAAGAACGATAGCAATACCGTCTTCGTGCTGTCGAGCGACGGCCTGCACGTCATCAATGCGTGGCCCGCTGCCCAGACCCACGAAGTCGCCCACGTCAGCTTGCCCGGCGTGCCCCGGCGCCTGTACCTCCTCGACAACCGCCTGGTGGTCTACACCCGCGTTCAAGACGGCGGCGTGAGCGGCGGCGCGGGCGCGCCCAATCCCTCCGACCAGGGCTGCACCTACGGCTACGACTGCCGCTTTTCCAGCGAGGGCGGGCACACCATGATCCAGGTCTTCGACGTGACCGCGCCGGCCACGCCGGTCGAGCTCGTGCGCTACCAACTGTCGGGTGGCTACGTGGACTCGCGCCGAATTGGTTCCTTCGTCTACACCGTGGTTCACGACAGCGGGGCCAGCGACGTTCCTGGCCTCAACTACACCTTGCAGGCGACCAGCTACGATGACTTGCAATCGAAGTACGCGCAGCTCTTGGCGCAGAACTTCGCCCTCATCGACAACAACAAGGACGACTTTTTCTTGCCCACGGCCAGTACCACCAAGCCGGGCGGAAGCGCCATCTACACGACGTCGTGCCAGTACGCCCTGGCCACGCAATACGCGCAAGGCGGAAGCTTCATCTCGATCGACACCTTCGACCTAACGACCTTGGGTCAGCCGACCCGTGCCATCGTGGCCAGCAACGCCGGCTATGTCTATGCCTTGCCGACCGGGCTGTACATGGCGGTGGATCGAACGTACGAGCAGAACTACGCGGGGACGACCTCGTACGCTTACGCGTCCTATCAGGCCACGGATTCCTTCGTGCACAAGTTCAACCTGAACGGAACCGACACCTCGTACGTGGGCAGCGTGAGCCTGACCGGCCACATTCTCGACCAGTTCGCGATGGACGAAGACAACGGCGTCCTGCGTGTGGCCTCGACCAAGGGATGGGATCCCGACCCGACCGTCGTCAGTTTCATCACCACCTACGGCATGCAAGCCGGCAAACTCGCGCAGCTTGGACAAATCGGCGACATCGGCCCACAGGAAGATATTCGCGCCGTCCGCTTCGACGGCGATCGCGGCTTCGTGGTCACCTTCAAGAAGACCGACCCCCTGTTCGTCTTCGACCTTTCCGACGCCACCAAGCCCACCTTGGCGGGTGAACTGCAAATCCCCGGCTTCTCGACCTACATGCAGCGCCTCGACGAGAACCACCTCTTGGCCATCGGCTTCACGGCCGACGACGAGGGCAGCTTTGCCTGGTTCAACGGCATCCAGATCCAGATCTTCGACGTAACGGATCTGAAGAACCCGACCCTGGCGTGGAAGAAGGTCATCGGCACGCGCGGCTCCAATTCCGAGGCCCTGACCAACCATCTGGCATTCAACTACTTCGCGCCCGAGAAGATGCTGGCCCTGCCCATGACCGTTTGCGAGGGCGGCGGTAACGGCACCTACGCCACCAACATGACCTTCGCCGGTCTCATCGCCTTCGACATCTCGCTCGACACTGGTATCAGCGAGCACGGCCGCTTGCCCTTCGTCGACGCCAGCACGGTCAGCCCCAGCGCCAATTGCGACGAGTTTTGGACCGATTCCAAGTCGCTGGTCAAGCGCAGCATCTTTATGGACAACTTTGTCTACGGACTCAGCGATACCCAATTGCGGGTCGCCGACCTGGCCGCCATGAGCAGCGTGCTCAAGAGCGTGCCGCTTGTGAGCCAGTAGTCGCGGGGCAAGCCGCGCCCCCTACACCGACGGCCAGGCAAGGCGCGCAATGGAATCGTCGAAGTGCTGGATGCGCCCCTTGCCGGCGCGCTTGCCCGCGAGCAGGGCACGATCCGCGCGGCGCAAAAGCTCCTCCTGATCGAAATTGGAAAGCGCGGGATCGAAGGTGGCCACGCCGAAGGTGGCGCCCACCGTGCCATGACGATCCACCGGCTCGCCGATCACGCTCTGGCGAATGCGCTCGGCGGCGGCGCGCGCTTGCAAGGTGTCGGTTTCGGGCAACAGAATCACGAATTCATCCCCACCATAGCGGGCCACGGTGTCGAACTCGCGCAAGCTGCGCCGCAAGCGCTCGGCGACGCGAACCAGGACCCTGTCGCCAGCGTCGTGGCCGTGCTGGTCGTTGACCTGCTTGAATCCATCCAGATCGACGACGATGAGGCTCAGGCTGCGCAAGTGGCGACGGGCGCGGGCGAATTCGCTCTCCAAGCGCCGGATGAGGTGGCGCCGGTTGTAAAGGCCGGTCAAGGGATCGGTCACCGCCAGGGCCTCGACTTCCTTGCGCGCGATCTCCACGGCCCGAATGAGCTGCGCCCCCTTGAGCGCCGCACCCAACACCAGACGCAGCTCTTCGTACACCACCGCGTCGGGCGCGCCGTATTCGAAGAGAGCCAGGCCCAGGCACTCGCCGCGGAAGCCGAGAGGTTCGACGATCACCGAACGGCCGTCGAGAAAATCCGCGGGCGCGAGAAGTTTTGCGCGGTAGCGAATAGGCAGGGGCTGGCGACCTTCGTCGGTGAAGATGAGCGCGGTTTCGAGTTCGTCGCCGACCTTGCCGGGCTGGGTGAAGAGCGCGATGGCGCAGGAACGAATCGCCAGGCGTGGCAAATGGTTGGCGGCGGTATCGGCAAGCGTTGTCACATCCGGCGCGGCGAGCAGGGCCGCGGTCGCGTCGCCGAGCACGCTCATGCGGTCGAGGAGGGCGCTCCGTCGCTGCGACTGTGCGATGGCCGCCAGTTCGGCGGACGAAAACAATGCCTCTTGCAACAGATCCTCGATGCGATTTCGCGCCTCGGGATCGCTGGCGCAGGCCATGGCATGCCCGCGAAAGACGACCAGCACGTCTCGCATCACGCCGACTTCGCCGCTGTCGCCGAGGAGTTCGTAGCAAATGCCTTCCACGCAATCCAAGAACGACTCCTGGCTGGGATCGTTGAGCTGCAACAGAAACGAATCGAAAAGTCGATCTTCCCACCCTTCGTCGATGCGATCGAAGCCGCCATGGGCCGCATGATCGATGTCGCGCACCAGAACCGGTCGACGTGCGCGCAAGGCAGGTCCGACTTCCTTGCCATCGTCGGCGACTTTGCCCGGCAGGGCTGCCTCGCGGCGATGAGGCGAGCACCCGCACGAGCGGCGTTTGACGAATTCGGTTTCGAAGGTGAGCGTCTCACGTCCGGTTTCCGAGCCGCGCACCGCCGTGGCCAGGATCGCCACCGCATGCCGCACCTGCCGGTCGAGCGGCTGGCGAACCGTGGTCAGGGGCACGCGCGCGTAGCGGGCGAACTCCGTGTCGTCGAATCCGGAGAGCGCGATATGGCGCGGAACC
>Ga0224559_1000572_pt1 | contig 23903 bp, 17 predicted proteins | sample 714S33034metaG_FD_180676 | JGI IMG/M metagenome (GOLD analysis project Ga0224559, IMG submission 180676) | Peat soil microbial communities from Stordalen Mire, Sweden - 717 S3 30-34 | ecosystem: Environmental > Terrestrial > Soil > Wetlands > Peat | place: Sweden: Norrbotten County, Stordalen... | reverse complement strand
TTGGCAGGGATGACTCGGAATTTGTACCTTTGTTATTCCAATGAGGCTCGCTAAGAACGAGCTTAGCGAAGTTCGAAGCGTAAGTTGAATTGTTCCAAGCGCTTAGTACCCTAAAGGGCATATGCGACGCCGTGGGACCGCAGTCATTCCGGTCGTAGATGACTTCGCGTAACCCAGCGTGACCTTCAGGTTATTTAGGGTAAATCCACTCCTTTAGTGTTTGAAAAAACTTATACAATTTTGTAAAAGTAATTGACAGATTGCATAACATTAGTTTTATCTTTGCAGATCAGGGGATAATGGGATAATAAAACGATTATAACTAATCAGCAACCGGAAAGAGGTGGCGCGTTATGAAAATGAAAAACTATAATGTTCTGATTATTGGTTCAGGCCCAGCCGGACTTTTTGCCGCAATCTGGCTGGAAAAACTGGGACTGGATAAAATTGCCATTATTGACCGCAATCCATATCCGGCCGGAGGACTGCTCAATGATGGTAAACTTAATTTTGATTACCGCGTCGGGCTCGATATTGATGAACTGCAAATTGATCGCGCCGCGGCAGAAAAAATGATGCAGGAAATCAAAGAGATGTTTATAGGATTTCCGCGCTGCCGGCAGGTTACCTTTATAGATAATAACAGAAAGTTGTTGGCGCTTGCAGATATGGCCTCTGAGCATGGCGCTCAATTTATCGCGCCCGAGCAGTGGCACTGGGGCACCGATAACGGCAAGACTTTGGTTGATTATTTGCGCGGATATCTGAAAAAAACTGATTTTCTGCTGAACACGGAAGCCGTAGCAATCGAAAAAAGTAATGACAATAATTTTCGGCTTGTCTGCCGCTGCAGCAAAAAACAAATAAAATATAATGCTCAAGTTATTCTGGCCGCTCCGGGACGCAGCGGCGCCTACTGGTTTCGCGATATCGCCAATGAACTGAATATCAACAATAACTTCGGTCCAATTGATGTGGGAATTCGCCTGGAACTGAATAGACAATTTTACGATTTCATTACCGATAGCGTTTACGATCCCAAATTTATTTTCACAACTAAACGCCATGGTGATAAGGTCCGAACCTTCTGCACAAATCCTGGCGGGCGGGTGCGGGTGGAAAATTACGGAGATTTCAAATTGATTAACGGCGATGCCCTCTTCGGCAAAAAGACAAAAAACACGAATTTTGCTCTGATCAACACAGTTGCCTTGACCAAACCTTTATCAGATACGACAGAGTTTGGGCAAAGCATTGCTAAACAATTTTTTCTGCTGGGCGGCGGCAAACCAATTGTCCAGCGCATAGGTGATTTCCGGGAGGGGAGAAGAAGCTCGTATACAACATTTAACAGCACGACCCGTCATTTTGAAGTCTGCAAGGCAACCTGCAACGCAACGCCAGGAGATATCACGCTGGCGATGCCCGCCCGCATTATTGACAATCTATGGGAATCGCTCAAATCACTGGACAAAATAATCCCGGGTATTCTTCATCCGTCAACATTGCTATACGCGCCGGAAATAAAGTTTTTTGACACACATTTTCCGACTGACCGCTATCTGGAAACAAACATAAAAGGCGTTTTTGTCGCCGGTGATGGCGCCGGTAAAAGCCGCGGCATTGTGGGAGCGGCAATCTCCGGTATCATCGCCGCACAAGGCATCGTCCGCCGGGGCTGATAATGAGACCCGAGCTTCAGAAACAAAGTGCATAACCTGAATAACCTAAGGGTCACAACGGGTTATCTGCGACTGAAGCTTGCTGGATGAATTATCCCAAGAGCGAAGCGACGTGGGAATTGGCTCATTGCTCTGTGCCAAAATAGAGCATTGAAGGAAATTGGCAAAATGGTTAAACTTGAAATTGTCAAGCTTAAAGGCAACGCCAAAGCAAGCTATTGTGTTATGAAGAAAAGAGTTGTCGATTCTGTTGTCGATTTTACTTATTTATGAGTTAGGCGAAAACGACTAATGCGAAATTAGGGCATGACGCGTATATACAAGCGCGGCCTCGACCCGATTCCGTATCCCGGCCTTTACAAAGATGTTGCGCAGATGGGTCTTGACGGTCTTGGAGCTTATGAAAAGCTTATCGGCGATCTCTTCATTGGTCATGCTATGACTGATTAGCTCCATAATCTCCATCTCCCGCGTGGAAAGTATGTCCATTTTTGCCGAAGTCAGGTGGGTGAGAGATTTAAGAAGATCCCTTCTCTTTGAGAATTCTTTGAAGACTTCCTCGAAAACCCGTGTAGTCACCTCAGCTTCGAGCCAGATCTCTCCCCGAGCCACCACGCGAATGCATTTAATAAGTTGTTCGTCACCCAGTTCGATTCGGAAAAACCCTTGCACCCCCCCCTGTAGCATCGCTATAACGTTTTCCTCGTTGAAGCGTATGCCGAAGATGATGGTCTTCATGGTAGGCATTTTATCCTTATAATCGAGGATTCTTCCCAAATCCAAGGACGCCACATCTCGCAAAATGGCCTGTTCCAAGAGGAAAATATCCGGCCGCTGCTCGATCATTTGCTTCATGAAGGCAAGGACCTGTTTCGCCTCGCTCTCGAGATCTTTGATGATGATGGTGCTGAGGATGTTGATGTCCTTTTCCCTGTTCAGGCGATTTATAAGATGCTGCAAATACTTTTCATCATGAGTGATTACGGCCAGCTTGATCATCTTCTCCCTCCTAATTAATATTAATTTTGCCTATGTGCCGTCGGTAAAACTCAATCCACAGAAAATCTATCGCTTAAACTAGATCATCTTGTATACGCATAAAGTAGTATTCACAAAATGTCAACTATTAATTGTTTAACGAATCGTAAACCTATGCTGCATTCATATACCATTAAATATATTCATATTATTCGAGATGTCAGGGGTATCAGTCAGGCTTCTTGCCGCCGGATCATTTTCGAAAAAATAATCGATACCGGGAACGGACAGGACAATAGGGTGCATTTTAGTCTGCTAAGGGCTATAATATTAATTTTCAAACGATTATCAGTGGAGCCCCCTCCGTCAGGAGCCGGAGGCTCCCTATAATAATGAGACCCAAGCTTTAGAAACAAAGTGCATAACCTGAAGGTCATCTGCGACTGAAGCTTGCAAGTCGAATTATCCCGCGAAGCAGAGGATAACGCGACCTCCCGTGGGTTACACTGCATTCCTCCCCCGGCTGAAGCCGAGTGATTCCAAGCCGCGGGATTGATTCTCAGTGATGAAACCAGGTGTGACTTTGTGAAGTCAACAAGCACTTCTTCTGTCCTATTCACACTGTCATGCAGATGAAATATGCATGATTACAATCTAAGAAACACAATTCGCACCCCACATTATGTAACCAATTTTCATTGACATACAAGACTGAGTTTCTTATAGTATGAACAAGCAGTGTTTGAAGTGAAGGTTTTTAAAAACGAGCATTCTGGAGTAAATAAAGGAGGAATGAATCGTTATGGACGAAAAAAGAATAGCGCCAAGATTGGAGGAGGAGAATGAGGTTACCATAAGTGTCATCTCCAGCAGAAAAAATCTTCCTAAAGAAAAAATCATATTTAACTATATAAAGGATATCTCTGTATCTGGTGCTAAACTTCAGACCAATATTCTTTTGCCCATAGATACCCTCCTCATGATAGAAGCGACATTAAAGACTCTGCAACAAAAGATAATCGCCATAGTAAAAGTAAAATGGGTTAAAATCATCATCGATGATGAGTCTTATGAGGCGGGCGTGGAATTCGTTAATACACCCATCTATGCAATAAAGAAACTTGAGGATTACATCTCGTGGAAAGAAATGATTAACGAGTCTTAATCCGGTTTAAGCATACTTGTCTAAAATTTCTTACTTCTGAAAGAAACAAAACATCAACCGTGATTAAAATACGATATTTCAATCGTAATAATCAAAAAACTGCTGAACTCTAACTTAATATGTGGTATAATTATCAAAGATAGGTCAAAAAATTTAATGATAGGAGACTATGTGACGTAGAATTTAAAACTGCGTTGCCACTTGCAATTCAGAAGGCGATTCTTCATCAGCATTGCATTATTGTTGGTCTCCGTTAGGTAAATAATTAAATATACATTAATTAACATAGTCTGCCACACCTAATGTTATGAGGTAGCTAATGAAACTTTTAAAGATACTGAAAAGGTTATTTAGGAATCCTAGACTGCATCCCCGTTTTTCTGTTGATAATGGAGTATTGGTGCTAATAGAACCCCATGCTGCTGCACCTAGACAAGTGCAAATGGTGAATATTAGTGAGGGTGGTTGCGCTTTTATCTATAACGGTTCCAGGAAAGATTTGAAAGCATCAGGTTCTCTCAGCATTCAGTTCAAAGATATTCTCTGTCTTGAACGCGTAGGTTTCGTTACCAAATCGGACAGTCTTCTTTCCGATTCCAATGATAAAAAAGAACAGCTCCGGATAAGAAATGTTGAGTTTCAATGGATAGATATTTTAGACCAGAAAAAGCTCAAGGAATTTATCAAGCAAAATGCCATTGTCCGTGAATAATAATCTTTTCCAATTCTGACAACTGCCCTCCACTGAGCCTTCGTGAAACAAACAATTACTCTGTTTCGGGAATCGGAATTTTGTTTCTTTCTTCCTCTGAAAGAAACAAAACGCCAATCTCAATAAATATACTTTCTTTCAAATAGTAATCTTTAATCATCCCAATATTTTGTGGTCAAAATTTCCTTGACACACAAGGCCACGCCTTCTATACTTCACTTCGTAAAAAGGAAGTTCTTATCAATTATCAATGTTAATATGGTTCGGCCTCTCATACACTTGATTATGACGATACTTTGGTTTCCTTCTTTGGGCACTCTTCGGTGGCCATCTTCCCATCGCTGCTGGCACTTTCCGAGTGGGGGGGCAAATCGGGAAAAGATTTTCTTACCGCGTATATTATCGGTCTGCAGGTCGGAGGGACCATTGGCTCTTGTGCAAGTCTTGACCATTACATGGCAGGCTGGCACGCTACTTCAACTTTAGGGCATATTGCTTCTGCAGCAGCATGCTCGCGCTTGCTGGGTCTGTCCGAGAAACAAACTACATATGCTCTGGGCATCGGTGCGACACAGTCATCAGGCTTAAAACGTGTTTCCGGAACCATGTGTAAACCATTCCATGCAGCCGTTCCTCCCAGGCCGGTCACTTAGCAGCGCTTCTCGCAGAGAAGGATTTTTACGAGCGCTGAAGACATTTTTGAAGGCCCCCAGGGATTCTCCGAGGCCTTAAACGGCACGGAAGATGAATAGACTTGGTATGCAACAGGGGCAGGCTATATTTCAAATAAGAAATCACCAAAGAGAAACAAAGAAAGAAGCGGAAATATTAATGTGAAAAAACCTACATTTTACATCGTCGATGTTTTTGCGGAAGAAAAATTTGCGGGAAATCAGCTAGCCGTATTCCGTAGTGGCGCAAAGCTGACTTCAGAGCAAATGCAGTCAATCGCTCGCGAGATGCACTTTTCCGAAACTACTTTCATCATGTCTGAAGAAAAGTATAATGGCGGTTATGAAGTGCGTATTTTTACGCCCGTAGCAGAAGTGCCGTTTGCGGGACATCCGACTCTGGGAACGGCGCATATCATTCGCACCGAAATAGCAACAGATGCACCGGGAGAAGTGCTAATAAATCTAAAAGTCGGGCAAATTCCGGTTATCTTTGAGGAAGAAATCAGTTGGATGAAGCAGGTGCCACCCGAATTCGGCAAAAAAATTGATGCGGCGTCCGTCGCCGAAGTATTGGGACTTCGGCGATCAGAAATAGATGAACGTTTTCCGGTTGAGGAAGTGTCTACGGGATTGCCGCATATTATTGTTCCTCTCAAAAAAATTGATTCATTAAAACGGGTACGAGTGTCGCTGGATAAATATTATGGTCTCATTAAAAATACCTGGGCAAAACCGATTTTAATCTTTTGTCCGGAGTCTCATGAGGGACTCAACAATATCAGTGTTCGTATGTTTGCGGATTGTTATGGCGTGCCGGAAGATCCGGCAACCGGCAGCGGCAACGGTTGTCTAGCGGCTTACCTGGTGAAGAATCGTTACTGGGGTAAAAACAAAATTAATGTCCGCTCGGAACAGGGCTATGAAATTAACCGTCCCTCGCTACTTTATTTAAAAGCTGAGGAAATGGGTGGTCAAATCAATGTCTTTGTCGGTGGAAAATCCATTACCATTGCCAGAGGCGAAATGTTTATTTAACATTAATAAATAAACTACCTGGATGATTTCTCTTTTAATGTGGTGACAATGACACAATTAGTGCCATGTTAAAGCAAAAAGCCGGTTCTTTCGGGCATGATCGATCAGTGCCTTGTCACTTAGGATACCCCGTGATATCGCGAATACTTTCAAAGAGGGGCCTCAGCCGCCGGTATATGTGCAGATACACTTCCCGGTAGAGCCGGTCATAGAGCCGGTGGTTTTCTGGAATAGGTTCGAACACCTCCTTAACTCTGGTCATGGCTTTCACCGCAGACGGGAAATCCGGATACAGTCCGAGTCCAACGGCCGCGTCGATCGCCGCTCCCAGTGCGGATGTTTCATAGGTGTGGGGGCGTTCCGCGGGAAGACCGAACACATCTGCCGTTATCCTCATCGCCATATCGCTCTGCGATCCCCCGCCCGACACTCGAAGCTTGGTGATGGGCGTTTTCGTCCTACGTTGGGTATACTCTGCACCCTCCCTCAAAGCGTAGACCAGACCCTCAAGAATAGCGCGGTATAAATATGCCCTGTTGTGTACGTCGCCGAAGCCGATTATCGATCCCTTCGCGTAAGGATCCGTATTAGTTCCCGGCGACCAGTAAGGTTGGAGCACGAGCCCCATTGATCCTGGAGGTATCTTTTCTATGAGCGCGTCAAAGAGTTTTTCGGGAGCAATATTTTCCTTTTCGGCAATCTGCTTTTCCAGTACCCCGAATTCCTCTCTGAACCAGCTTACCATCCAGAAGCCTCGATAGACCATTACTTCGGTGTAATAGTTGTCGGGCACTGCGGCCGGATATGGCGGGATCATGGACAAGAGTTCTATGTATTTTTTTGTAGTTGTATTAAAAGTGGCCGTCGTCCCGAAGCTCAGACAGCCGGTCTCGGGCGTGAGACAACCTGCGCCGAGCATCTCGCATCCCTTATCGGTTCCTGCGGCGAACAGGGGGAGTCCCTCGGGTATTCCGGTCTCTTCTGCAGCGCGACCGGTTATTTTTCCCAGCACTTCGGATGGCTTGACGAGCCGCGGGAGCTTTTCTTTCTCTATCGGGAAGAGCCGCCATTTAATGTCGAATTTCCCTGCCCATTGATATGTCTTATTGTCTATGGGCAGATAGCCGACGTTGTTGGCGACCGAGTCCGCGAACTCACCCGTGAGCATGTATGTGAAGAATCCCGATAGGAGAAGGTACTTGTGGGTCTTGCTCCAAATATCTGGCTGGTTCTGGCGTATCCAGTTTGCTTCGCAGTTTTGCACCGCGCCTTCGATCCGGTCCAACAATTTGATCGCCTTCAGCACAGGCCTGGTTATGGAGGGGATGATCCCGGCTGAATCCGCCTTTCTCTGATCAAGCCAGAGACAAGCTGGGCGAAGAGGTCTGCCGTCAGCCCCGATATTGATCATGGTGGCGCGCTGTGTGGTCAGCGTGACGCCGACTATCGACTCTTTCGCCGCCGTGTCAACTCCACCGAGAAGTTCTTTACATGCGCCGCAGAGAGTCTTCCAGTAGTAATCGGGGTCCTGCTCCGCCCACCCCGGATGTGCAGAAAAATAAGGTTCTATCTGACGTTTCACGATGTGCACGATATTTCCCGCGGTGTCGATCAGGGTCGCCCGTATTGACTGTGTTCCCGCGTCAATCGACAAAATCATTTCTCCCTCGTTTTTTTTTCGGTTTTCCATTATGTCTACCTTTCTCAATCCAACCTGAGCACTTCGCCCGGGTTCATTATATTATTTGGATCAAAATGTTTTTTCAGCGCGCGGAGGACGGTCATCTGCTCCTTGCTCATATAATTTTCCTCTGGCATTAAATCAATGGTACGATATTGGCCTGTGAACCCTTGAGTTTGGCCATGATAAAAGGTGCCGCGGTTTGAATTAAACTCAATCCCGATAAACTGACCTGGTTGACTCGCATGTGTTTGCACAGGCCATAGACGGTCAATGCCAGATCGTTGCATCCCGGGCTCATGGTAACATTTTTCCTGCCCAGGCGCGCCTGGAGTGCTACACCATAATCCTGAATGGCGCAGCTGCCGGCGATATGCGCCCGGTACTTGATATGGTCAACTGCCTGCTTGTCGATTCCCTTGCCCATGAGGATCGTGAAGCCGCCTTTGCCGCCATGGTCGCGGTAAAGCATTTCGACCACGCTCTCGGTATTGCGGCGGCAGCCCTCCTTGCAGCAGCGTTCTTTACCCCAGAGAAAGGTGATGTCAGGCGGATAGTCGTCGAGCAGCTCACAGGTAAAGCTCTGTTTGCGCTCTTCGAACAGCGGTCGGTTGATGATATTGATCTGGTCTATGTCACTCTGGCCGATACCGGTGGCACGGCAGAGATCTAGGTGCTTGACGTCGGTAAGGTTAAATCCTATCAGGGCGGCCCCCACCACGTCTGTGGCCAGCGGATCGGAACCGCCGATGAGGATATCCATAGGCACCACGCACTTGTCGGCATTATACTCAGTTGGATAGTGGCCATGATTGGTGGCGATCAGGCCGTCTATCAGAACAAAGTCTGGCCTTAATACGCGGTAGATGTCCGCGAACTTTTGATGGATGCGATAGTTATGGTCCGCAATGCGGCTCCGCTGGTGCACGAGACCAAATTGATTCTTTATGGACAAAGTCACCTGGGACATGGAATGGGTCTTGAGTTTTGGCAGAGAGAGATAGAGGTTTTTAGTGCCATTTTCGATGAGCCTTTCGAACACGAAGCGCGAAATATCGATGAACTCCTCGATACCCTCAAGAAAGATGGGAACAGAGGGTGTTTCATCCAGGAAGACAGGAATGGCGCCTGTTTCCCTGCATATCTTAAGATACCCGATGGCCTTAAATACCAGGCGCGTAAAGTTGGCCTGGGTGCAGTTCTCAATAACATAGATTCCGCGCGCCCCGCATTTTTGAAAGTAGAGAATAGTCTGGCGCAGTACCTCCGGGTCAGTATAAACGTTGGGTTCAAGACCTACGGCGTTTACTTTGATGTAGACATCCTTACTGGAGCGAAGGAGAGTTCCGCCTCCGCCGAAATGCTCGAAGATTGCGTTAACTGCCTGTGCAATACCAGAGCGTGTATCCGCCAGCATAACTTCAGTAGAATTTTTTTTCACCATTAAAATCCTCCTTGAATATTTTTAGTTCTCTATTCATCTCCGTGCGGGAATCTCAATCCAGCCCTAGCTGGCCGCCCGGGTTCATGATGTTATTCGGATCAAAATGTTTTTTTAGCGTGCGCAGGAGAGCCATTTGTTCCTTGCCCAGGTGATTTTCCATCCAGGGCCCGATCATGCGGCCTACGCCGTGGTGGTGGCTTAACGAACCTCCGAATTTCTGTATCTGGTCGAAGATGCCGCTCTGGAAGGCGCGATACTCGTCCGCGTCACGCATATACGCAATGAATATGAAGTAGAGGTTAGTCCCCTGCGGATAGAAGTGCGAGGCGTGCGTCATACACATGGTGTCCGGCCGGCTCTTGATGTAAGCGCGGACACCCTCGTGTAGGCGGTGCAGGTTATCCCACGTGACGCCGGCCTCGAGAGTATCTATCAGGATGCCGTAATCGCCAAGATCCTCGCGCATGTAAGGCTCGGTGTAGCGGGTCTTTTCCCACTTTTTTGGGGCATACCAGCCCAGTGAGATGGCACCGTACTTTTTGGCAATTCTGGTGAGTTTGCGCTTGACGAGTTTCGCATAGTCCTTATCGCCCTCCACGTTGCCCAGGCACAGGCAGCGTTGCATTGGCAGGAACCCGCGTAGTGCAAGGAACGTTCCCACGAAGCCCGGCATGCCATAGAGCTTGAGGCCCCGATCTGTTTCCTCCTGATCGGATATCCGAAAAATTGCCGGCTTGCCAAATTCGGACTGCATGATCTCGCGGCTGGCGTTCACCGCGGCCTCCCAGGTGGGGTACATGAAGCTGAAACGCGCGCGGTTTTCCGGCATGTAGCGAAAGATCTTCATGGTGACCTCGACCAGAATGCCGAAGGTGCCTTCCGATCCCTTCATAATGTCATTAACTTTCGGACCGGTGGCCGTAGCTGGGAAATCCAAGGTTTTGAAGGTCCCGACCGGGGTGACGTATTCCTGGCTAAAGACGATATCGTAGGCGTCGCCATAATAAGTGGAGGCCTGGCCGGAGCCCAAAGTTACGACCCAGCCACCCACCGTGGAATATTCAAAGGACTGCGGAAAGTGGCCGCAGGTATAGCTATGCCTGGTGTTAAAGAGCTCCGGGGAGCGGTTCAGGGCTTCCTCGTAGGCCGGTCCAAACATGCCCGGCTGAACGCGTGCCGTCTGGTTGAGCTCGCTTACCTCCAGCAACTTATTCATGTGGGTACTCACCACCAGGGAGACGCCGCCCTTGGCCGGGCGGCACCCGAAGTTTACGGACGACCCGGCGCTGAAGACTGTTACCGGTATTCGCTCGGCATTGCAGTATTCCACGATCTTACGAACATCGTGTTTATCGCGTGGATGCACTACCACGTCAGCCACCTCGCGGACGATACCTTGCCGCAGTTCCAGCATTTCCTCGGTGGTCTTGCCGTAGGCGAATTTGACGCGGCTGTAATCGTCGAGGGCTACATTCTGCGGTCCCACGAAGGCCTTGAGCTGTTCGATCTGCCCGGCGCTCAAAGCTGTCGGGCGGTTCATGACCACCGGCGCGTGCCCCTCTTCCTGTTTTTTGAAAAAGTCGGCATCGATCAGATGAAATTCTCTTTTCATCATTTCGTACCAGGCGTTACTCGGGTGTTTGAACCCGTTGGGTGCGCCCCATTTGAATATGGATCGATATGACCCCGCAGGCGGCGCTTCCTCCGTCCAGTCGGGAATAAAGCCTTTGCTTTTTGCCATATCGTTATCCTCTGTTAGCTGTGTTTAATTATTTAATAATGATTTGATAAGAATTCACTTTTTTATAAGAGAGTATAAGAAAATTTGGTTTTGTATGTCAAGGGAATATAAAAAATAATATTATGTTATTGACTATATCTCTGAATTTGGCATACCCAAGATACTTTTAGAATTCGAAATAGAAATTTACCTGCGGTTCAACGGTTTTGCCAATTGTTTCCAATGATTTAATTTTCGAATCACCGTAAATCAAAGATCTCATGGCATTAATAATTATTGATACTTGCTCATCATTGCTGTTAGTATACGTTTGATCTCTGGTCATCATAAACGTACTCGCCTGGGAAAGAGTAATTTTAATGTTGCCCAGTGCGGACTTTTTTTCTACCTTCGGTGTTGAATCATTATTTTGATCAGGAGTTAAGGAAAATATATCTTTGGAATCATCACGGGTAGGCATGTTTATATCAGCTGCAGATAAATCTTTATTTAAAATTTTCTTGCTGGGACTGTCTAAGAACAAATCAGCATTTACGACGAAGGGTTCCCAATTAAAAATAAATCCAGTGGCGTTGGCGGGGGCAACTATTGTTAAACAAAAAATAATAATGATAATTTTTAATCCAATTATTTTTATTATATATTTCATCAAATAATCCTGACTTTTTAAGGCAGCTTTATCTTTTGTCCATATAATAATGGATCAGTGATCTTAATATTATTGAGCTTGAGCAACTCTTGTATTGTTGTCGAATTATTTTTCGCCAAAAGGAAGAGAGTATCTCCTTTTTTAACCGTATAAAATCTTGTCGACTTTTTTCGGCCATCAGACTTTTCCTTTGGGTCTAATGCGGCAACACTCGTATTCTCTTCATTTCCGGTTTTATTTACCGGCACCATGATTTTCCGGCCGGCAAAAAGCGGATCTTCCAATTTCAAGTTATTAAGCTTTAAAAGCACAGCGACTTTTGTATTAAAACGCCCCGCAACTAAAAAAAGCGTGTCACCGCGTTTTATTTTATAGGTTGTAGTTATCTCATCATCATTTTGTTTTTTGTTTGCCTTGCCGGTTTCATCATCTTTTTTAAAGGCGTCCTCACTTTGAGGAATGGCGGCAGTGTCTGATAAATACTCTCCTACTGAGGATGCTATAGATGTCGCCAGCTTCTTTTGAAAACTACTTTGTTTTAACAAACTTTCCTCTTGGAGATTGGATATGTATGCTGTTTCGATTAATACCGCCGGAATATCCGGCAATTTCAACACGCGGAAAGGCGCTTCCTGAACGCTTTTATGTTTTAAACGACTAACCAGATCAAGGTGCTTCATTAAAATGCCGGCATAAATTTTCGACAAATTAATTGTATTGGTTTGAAACATGTTCATTATAATCTGAGAGGATTCATTGTTGCCTTCGCTTTCGGGTACGCCGCCTAAAATGTCGGATAAGTTTTCATTTTTGGCCAGCAGTTTTGCGGCTTCATTGCTGGCGGCGCCGGTGGAGAGGCAATATACTGAACTGCCTTTGGCGCTGCGGTTTCTGGCAGCGTCCGCATGAACGCTGATAAACAGGCTGGCGCCCAAATCCTTGGCTTTTTGCAGCCGCTTGCTGAAAGAAACATAATAGTCTCCATCACGCGTCAAGACTGCGCGGTAGCCGGGCATTTTATTAATTGTTTTTTTGAGTTCACGGCCAATGGAGAGCACAACATTTTTTTCATAAGTTCTCCTTTTTCCTACCGCTCCCGGATCTTCACCGCCATGTCCGGGATCAATAACAATTATTTTTTTCTGTTTGGGTTCGGAAATAAGGGCTGTTGTTTTTTCTTCTTCTTTAGAGACTTGTTCCAGAGAAATATCCACAACAACCCGGTTGGGCTTATCCTGAAACTTCTTTAATTTAAAAACTTCAATTTTTTGGTATTTATCAAGAAAAAATTCGATTTTAACAATATCTTCATCAATGTTATGAAAAACCATCTTTTTAATTCCGGGTTTATTAATGATGATTTTGGCCGGTATTGATTTAGAGAAGGAGGCTTCCTTAAAATTCAAAATGAGAAGATTTTCACTTTCCTTAACTTCATAATCCGGCTCGTCATCCACATCCAGAACAATTCGTGTATGATCCGGCGCCGTCCAATGGCGAACATTCAATATTTCTACCCCGCCATAACAATTGGTGGAAAGCAGGACTATAATAAAAATTGTCAGGAAATAAGTAAATTCCTTTAAAATATTTTTTCCTTTACATGTCATGAATGAAAAATAGCAAATTTGTTCAGGAACTGCAACTGTTAGATAGAAAAGATATTGACAAGCTCTTTTGATAATGTCATTTTCTCTTTACAAAAGTTAAAGGTGGATAGCTGAGGATATCTATGCAGGCAAATCGGTTTAAAGAGGCTTTACTAAATCCCTCCGTGTTCCCGGTCACATGGGAGCTGGTGCCGGGAAGGGGCGCAAGAGAAGTGGCTCAGGAAAAGGCAATTGCTCTGGCCGGACAGGCCGCTCGCGGAGAAAAGATCCAAGCCCTGACCGTTACAGACAATCCGGGAGGAACCCCGGCCATGTCCGCCGATTTCATGGGCTGCGAAATTCTGAAACTGGGCATCGAGCCCCTCGTTCATTTTACCTGTAAAGACAAAAACCGCAATCAAATTGAAAGCCAGCTTTATGCTCTGGATAGGGCAGGGGGCAGAAACCTTCTGGTTATGAGCGGCGATTATCCTGTATCCGGTTATCAGGGGAGACCTGCCCCGGTCTTTGATCTGGATCCGATCCATACACTGCAATTGATATCGGACATGAACCGGGGCTTGGAGTATCCGGGCGTCAAAGGTAAAGTCCGTCACCAGCCCAGCGATTTTTTTACCGGTGCTGTCGTTTCTCCCTTCAAGGCGACCGAAGCGGAGCAGATGCTCCAGTATTATAAACTGAAAAAGAAGATTGATGCCGGCGCCCAATTCATCGTTACGCAACTGGGATACGATGTCCGAAAATTTCATGAAATATTGCTCTTTATGAAACAAAGCGGTTTCAATCTACCGCTTATGGGAAACATTTATATCCTTCCGTACGGCGCGGCCAAAATGATGAACCGCAACGAACTGCCCGGCTCCGTCGTCACGGATAAACTTCTGGCAGAAATTGATCGGGAACGAAACGATCCCGATAAGGGAGAAGGAGCCAGAATACTGCGCGCAGCGCGGATGTATGCAATCATGAAAGGGATGGGCTTCAGCGGCGTTCATATCGGCGGGCACAATATCAAATATGAACAAGTGGAAGAAATTATCCGGCAGGGGGAGGGGCTCACCTCCCAATGGACTGACTTGATCAGACATTTCGATTATCCCATTACAGACGGCTTTTATTACTTTGAGTATGACCCGAACACCGGCCTCAACCGGGAGAAACCTACTCAACGCAAGTCTCGGCCGCTCGATGCTAAAGGCGAATGTTGCTATGGGTTCTCTAGGCTCTTCCATAAACTCATGTTTGAGCCGGGAAAGAAACTTTACGGCGTTATGAAGGGACTTAGCGGCAAAGTGGCAGGGACAAAGATGGAAGGCATTTTTCACAAGCTCGAACACTTAACCAAGGTCATGCTCTTTGACTGCAAGGACTGCGGTGACTGCGCCCTCATCGATGTGGCCTACCTCTGCCCGATGTCGCAATGTCCGAAAAATCAGCGCAACGGGGCCTGCGGCGGAAGCTTTGAGGGGTGGTGCGAAGTCTATCCCGGAAAGAAGCAGTGCGTCTATGTCCGGGCTTATGCCCGGTTGAAAAAACATGGCGAGGAGGCGCGACTGGAGAAAGGTATTGTCCCGCCCTGCAACTGGGATCTTTATCAAACCTCATCCTGGATAAATTTCTATCTGGGGAAAGACCATACCTCAAAAAGACAGGACAATAGTTCGTCCGGAAATTAACAGGGCGTTCATAATTCAAGAGACATTATTTTAAAAATCTTCCCTAACCCCTCTTTTTACCCTAAAGGGCACGCAGCAAAAGAGGGGAATTCCTCCCTTTTCTAAAGGGAGGCAGGAGGGATTTAAGTCTTCAGTTTCCAAACAATCATAGGCTGATTAATAATTTTATTCATTGAAGATTATGACGGGATATAGTAGAACCTCGCAGTGTGGGCGATTAGCTCAGTTGGATAGAGTGCTGGCCTCCGAAGCCAGATGCCGCGAGTTCGAATCTCGCATCGCCCACCATGAAATTCCCTCTCTGGGATATTCTTCTGCGAACTGCGCTCAGAAGGGCGCAGTTGGCGCACTTCCTGCCGATTATGTTGACTGGAGAAACCCTTCTCAAGCACGTCAATGCCATTATATCCCCTATTTTCTCTGTTCGGCATTTTCGTCGGTCAACATGTCTGATTAGAAATGGAGGATACTTTGTTCAATCGAGTGGAGAGTCTTATATTGATAACTTCCTGTTATCCTCAAATTGCTATCTTCGAAATATATTCAACATTACAAATGGTAAATCAATATTTAATTGACATACAGTATTGATGGTTTTATATATTATATAATCAATAAAAAGAAGAAAATTAAAGGAGGATTTGATGCAAAACATTAAGACAATTTTCCTTGGAATAATCTGCAATCTAATAACTCCTCTATTAGTCTCTATTGGTGGTATTGCTGTAGTTATGTTTTATTCATTTTCGTATGAATTAAATTTTATTATCATTAATATTGCACTCAGTCTGTCAATAATCATTTTAATATTAAACCATCACTTTTCTAATAAAAGAATCAGAGTTCTCAGAACTCTTGACAATCATCCTGTATATCTAATAGAAAAAAATGTTGCCAGACACATTCCTGACCCAGAAACATTTAATTATTTAGGTCAAATATATGGGTTTGATTGGAAAGATATTGAGAGTATTACAAATAATGAATTCAGTAAACAGTTCTCAACCTCAAGTATTTTACCAAGTATTAAACCTCATTGTGAAGCATTTCATAAGCAAATCATGGAGCAGAACGTAAATAATGAATAGTGCTATTATGATTTTCGAATTATCTGAAAAAGCTAACTAATGATGATTTTGTTTTTCAAAATCGATCATTAATTTTTTATTGATAACTTCCTGAAGTCCGCAGGCAGCATAAGTCAGAAAAAGTTGATGATAAAAAACCTGCAATCATCAATATCAATATTACAAAAATGATTCTTTTCAATTTTCCTATGCAGCCTAACCCATCATCACAAGTTCTAGAAGAAATCTACACTGTCGTTTGTTCTATGTCAAATGTGAATTTCAGGAATCAAGTGCTTCCTGCAAACACATTCAAATACTCACTTTAAATATAATTATAAACGATCAAATAACCAAATTAGCTATTTGGTGGAACGTATCGGAAGTGCACAAAAGTCGCTATATGAGTTCTGCTTAATCCAGAGCCGCTTGCCGCTGAAGAAACTGAAGCTGGCAGACCTGTCGAAGCTCGTTTCGGATGCCCAAACGACCCAATTCGTAAGATGAATCAATTTCGTTAAATGAATGGTCGTTCCACGTTTAGATTTGTAAGTTTTAGTCTCATCATAAAGTCCCGCCAGCTCATCCTGCGTCGGCATCCGCCAGTCCTCGAACCCGCCTCCACGATATTTTTCACAATAGGACTTGGCATCCGCCCAGTTTATATAGTCACCATTGTCCTTCGCTGCCCACATCAGGTGCGTCTTCGTGTCCAGTACAGTCCCGTTGTCATAGGCGATAAAACGACCATCTCTGGCTGTCTCTCCTGCTGTGGCATAATTCACCGTAATAATAGTTCCTATTAAAAATGTAACCACCATTATCGCCAACATCGTTCCTAATAACTTTTTCATTAGCTGTTACCTCCATCTCTATTTTTTTGAGTCGAGTAAACTGGTTTCTCCCGATATTTCGGTTGATATTTGTGGCTCTTTCGGTTTGCCGTCTGGTTTCCCGGCGGTGCCACATTATTTCAATCATACATACGTTGTGGCCCCAACGCCTCACAAAAACATAATACACATATCATACTTATCGGGAAATAATATTATTGATAACTGGTTGAAATCCAGTGTATTATTCGAGGGCGGTGTTTTACTGATTACAGGAAGACATACTTACAATTAATTCATCCTTGTGTTTCATGATCGACGTCGGAACGTCCTTCATTTCTTCGTTCTACCAGTCTTGTCAATGACTATTGAATCGATCTATCAACTTGTGAGTTCCTACAAAGTACAGGCTATAGATATTCCCGGTCTGTTTGAACACGCACCTATAAAATTCATCGACGTAGAATTCCCAAAACTCAGTGCCTTTAATTCGATTCCCGCTCTCTCCGCCAGAAAAATTCGTAAATTTCTATTTTTATCGAATAAAATTCTTTAACCTGTCTTTAACCTTCCGGCCTTAGAACCCCACACCGGATTTGAATTAAAGTTATTTCTTGCTTCCTGTAGTGTTGAAAATATATTTCCAACAGTGTATACAAGATTTCAAATGGTAGTCTTTAATATAAGCTCGGCGAGAAGGTTGGTAGGCAATGTATAGTATAGGAGTTTGGATATTATGCCGATACATATAAACACTGTTAGGCTGTTCAATTGACTGGAATCCATCATGAATTTAAACTCTTCTCTTAACTTCTTGAAGCAGGTTTTGCTTTGGGTTTGGCGTGGGAAGTATTATGTTCTCGCCTACATATCGGTGATTATTATGATACTCTATATTTTTGGTGGCTTGAACTTCTATCCAAACATCGTCTCCTTCTTATTTTCCATAACAGGACTCGCGATCATTCTGGCACTACAAATCCTCAATGCCAAAAAATTTGCTGATCACACACCAAATACACCTCGTAATTGGATTATGTCCTTTCCCAAGAGAAAACCAAAAGGATATTCGACGGAGTTGGGATCAGGTTCAATGACAATGATCGGTGAAAAATTTTCTTTAGAAGTATCTATCGCGGATGATGCCACCATTGAGAACAAAGTTGGTTACTTAATGCAACAAGTCACTCACATCAAAACAGTTATAGGCACAGCTGTTGATCGAATAGAATATGTAGATGCTTCCTTGATAAACAAGTCAAAAGAACTCGAAACCAAAATTGATAATATTGATACTTCACTGAAAACAATCATTGCATGTCATATTGTTGGCAATTATGACCTTACCGATAATGTTTGCCAGCATGGCAGATATTTCCTCTAGAAGTGGTATTACTTTATATACACCGGATCGCCCGTTGGATTAATCTCCCCTTTTTTCAGTTCATCCAGAATAATGTTGATGGTAGTCTTTTCGTCATCAAAAGTAATATTCACCAGGTCATGACCTTTATACTCGTATTGCTTTATGCCGTTACTTTTTTTCAGGATAGAACCTACCCTGCCGAAGGTGCCACCTCAGGAGGAACAGCCGGGTATGGTTAATTGGACAATTCTTTCCGTGGCAGAAACCAGCCCCGAAAAAGAAAACAGGAAAATAACGGCTAAAAATACTACCAATGTTCTTTTCATCATTCACCTCATTCGTATTATCTATCTATCTGATAATCTAAAAGTATGATCTGGTCAAGTAAAAACGGACACTCAGTTAAGATGCATTTGCCAGTATAAAATTCTTTTCAAAATCATTCGGATTTTTGTATCCTAAATACGAATTGTATTTGCTGGTGACGCTTTTGTTTTGTCTGGTGTTGTTCTACTGAAACTTACCCTGTCGCAAGGGAACATCTTTGAAGATTTGAAGTGGTAATCCTCATTAACTATAATAGTTAGGTAAATCGTCTCCATTTAAGACAGTGCTTAATTTTTAACTAGTGATTATAATTAAATCATCAACGTTATATAAAAACCTCCGGGAGGTTACCCGTCCTCCCGGAGGTTTAAAATAACAATTAACTCTTGTTATTAGAAGGTCAGAGTAAGCTTGTTGATTAGCATGTACTCATCTCTGAGCTGGTTATTATTGCTATCGCCTTTGTAATAGTCACCAACGAACCAGTAACCGACACCTAGCATATAAGAAAGGTTATTGGTGATTTTGTAAGTACCGGCAACGTCAAATTCCCAGCCGTATGTTTTGTTGAGAACACCTACTGGACTCTTATCTGCTTGAGCGAAAGAAAGAGATGCATTGATATCCAATTCTGCAATCGGATGTACGCCAACTTTGCCCTGGCCGAACCAGGCATTGGTCATCGCACTGGCATTAGCAGTACCGTCATAGCCACCAATTGGGCCTGCATAGTAGGTACGATCCTGATTGAACATAATCAAGGTTGGATTCCAATCCGTACCACCGTCTTGACCGGTAATGCCGCCCGAGCGTGTGCTAGAACCGGGATCATTGCCCTGGAGATAGGCAAATTGGCCACCGAAATAAAACATGCCTAAATTGACATTTGCCGCAAGGTAAATATCCAAGTCTTGGACATCCACATTAGAATCACCGGCAGTTTCAGAAGTAATCGTACCCCAAGCGTAGTTGAGTTCCCCTTCTAAAGCTACAGGGCCGAATTTGGCTTTGAAGTAAGGCCATAAATAGTAAGATGACATGTGGCCGTAGGCCGGTGTATTGGGGCCAAGAACACCATTGTACCAACTGCTGAAGTTTCTACCCGAAGCGTCACGATAGTAGCATGCAAGTAAACCGAAGTTGATATCCTTGTTGAGGTTATAGACACCAAACAGAACGTACTTATCGGCGTCTTGATCGGTGGTTGTTGTTCCTGCAGTTACAGCAGATTTACTGTTATCACCTTCTTTGTAAACAATAGCGCCAAAAAAGAAATCACCTACAGGCTTAAAATAGGCTATTTGACCGGTGGAATGGCCGCTGATGTCATCGCCGAAAGTGGTTCCCCAGAACCTATCGGGCCCATAGCCGACCCAGAATGTACCGATAGGTGAGTCATAATTAATGTAGGCCCAATCGAAAGCGATGTTTTCAGTTTCCGCCCGTGTTGCTATAGATTGTGAATCAGGTGTTCCGGGTGCAGATCTCGCACCGCCCCAGATTCTGTCCATGGCGTCAAAGCGGGTGACCAGCTTCAGACCAGGAGCTACGATAAAATCAGTCTCGACGCGCAGTCTCTGAAAGTAGAAGGCTGTGCTGACATCGTTTGGTACCGATTTATCTGTTGATTTCATCAACGTTGTCTGATCTAAATACATTCCGCCTGCGTAAAACGAGCCGCTAATTTGTACATCGACTGCCATAGCCGATGCGCTGAAGGCCAGGACAAGCCCCAGCGACAGCAATACTAACAAAAATCTCTTCATTTTTTCCCTCCTTAGCAATTAATTATAATTTAAATGAGCCGCCTTTAAAAAACGGGCCTTTTAAAAAGGCAACCTCTACACACGCTTATCTGCAAATTAAGCATTGTTTGTGCCATCCTGATATAAGGCAATTATTTTTGTGGAAAGCAGTTTTATACATGCCAGGCTGGGCATGAAGTAACATCTAGACAAGATTGACTATTTATCATCTACCTCCTCAAACGGAGTTACCCTGACAATGAAACTGTGCAGCAATTTGAGAATAATTTTATTATTCATTAGATTGATCAATATATGATCATTTTTATCATTTTGCTTAAATTTTGAGCATTTTCCGCTTGCATTATTATGGAATTTTCGCTCTAATGTACTTTACGAGAGCATTTGTTATTTACTAATCCTGCCTCGGAAAAGGGATATGAATATGGATAATCAATATAAAAAATTAATGAATGAGAAGGCTATTAAAATAAAAAAAGAATGGGAAAATTTCGTCAACAATAAAAAAGTCGACAGAAAACTAATTTCGAAAGAGGTTTATGAATCCTGGCAAAGAAGCAAACAATATAAGGTTAGTGAATATGGAAAAATTGATATTGATTTACCAAATCAAGAAGAGATTTTAAAAAGGGAAAAAGCTTTGTACGAACTTATTAATGTAGCAGGGAAGTATATGAAAATGATGGATGAAATTATTACCGGCAATGGCTTGCGCATATCACTTTTTGATGCGGATGGTTATTGCTTAAAGTTGACTGACGATAAAGATGTTAACCCAAAAGATGATGAAATAGGATTTTGCATCGGCAGCAACAGATCGGAAAAAACAGCAGGTACAAATGCAGTATGTTTGGCTTTGATGCACAATAAACCTTTCCAACTCCTTGGCGCTGAGCATTATAATGAACCACATCATGATGTAAACTGTTCATGTACAGTTATCCATAATGTCTATGGCGAAATCATTGGCGCTATAAACATTGCCAGTGTTATCACCGAACAAACACGTGAAACATTGGGATTGGTTACAAGCATTGGGCAGGCTATAGAAAATGAATTAGCTGTAAGCGCTACTATGGGAAATTTGGGTGTAATGATGGATTACATGACCGAAGGCGTAGTTTATATAAATATGATTGATAAAAGAATAGAAAGTTATAACCAAAAAGCTCTTCAGTATTTTGGAATTGATCCTAACAGTGATAGGCCTTTAATCATTAAAAAGCTGGATAAATATCTTAAAATAATTACCGGCAATAAGAATATTCAAGAAATGAATAATGAAGAAATAGAAATTAAAATTGATAATAAGAAAGTCAAATCTTTTCTTGTTTCAACACGCTTTCTTAATGAAAAAAGTGGATTAGCATGTTTCTTTGCGGATGTAAGCATTATACAAAAAATAGGCTCTAAATTGAATAGCGCCAAAACGATATATAAATTTGATGATATCATTGGTGATAATCCTGAATTGATAAAGGTAAAATCCCTGGCAAAAAAAATTGCTGTGTCTGGTTCATCTGTGCTTATCTACGGCGAAAATGGGACAGGAAAAGAAATGTTTGCCCAATCGATACATGCTGCCAGTCAAAGAAAGGATAAACATTTTGTAGCAATTAATTGTGGCGCAATTTCGTCAGAAATCATCGAAAGTGAGTTATTTGGATATGAACCTGGTTCTTTCACCGGAGCACTAAAAGGCGGTAAGCTCGGTAAGTTAGAGATAGCTTCAGGCGGGACTCTTTTTTTGGATGAGGTTGAAAGCATGCCCTTAAACGTTCAAATAAAATTGTTAAGAGCTCTATCGAGCAATCGTATTGTCAGAGTCGGGGGTGTCGAAGAAATTCCCACGGATTTTCGTTTAATCTCGGCCACAAAAAAAGATTTATTACAGGAAATCAATAAGGGCAATTTTCGGGAAGATCTATATTATCGCATTAATATTGTTACTTTTAAAATACCTGCCTTAAAGCAAATAAAATCAGATATCCCTGTTTTGGCAAAATATTATTTTAATTATTATAAGAAGAAGTTTGGTTTAAGCAGTTTTAATGTTGCTCCTGAATTTTATCGGGCTTTATTAAATCATTCCTGGCCAGGAAACATAAGGGAGTTGAAAAATATAATTGAACGAGCCCTATTGATGTCTGATGTAGATAGCGGAATTGGGGTAGAACATTTGCCGGAAGAATTTTTTATAAAAAAGCAAAATAATGAAGACTATATGAAGCATATTCATGAAAAATTAATAAGTAATGATGATGACCAAATTGACATAATGAAAACTGCGGAAGACATAGCGATTAATATCGTTTTGCGAAAGGAAGGTGGGAACTTATCCAGAGCTGCAAAGAAATTAGGTATGGCAAGAAATACATTATATAAAAAAATCCAGAATAATGAAAAACTGGAAAATGCTCAAAAATTATACAAAAAAGCAAAAGGGCTCATAAACTGATCAATCCATGTGTTAATATAACAATTATCCAATTGTAAAGTATTAATAAAATATTGATGCATCAATATAAAATAAGATCAGTATTTAATCAATCTATTCAATAATATCCTAATTCATTTCTTTATAATATCATCAATCTATATTTCATCTTTTTACTTTGGCATGCGTAATGCTTATAGACGTAATCGAATTTCGCGGCGTATTAAAAATTAAATCTAGTCGCTGAAGATTATCAGCCTTGGGAATTTATTATTATACATAATTTGGAATTGAACATAGATAATTAAAATATTCTAAGGAGATTTTTACCAATGAGATTGAAAGACAAAGTGGCAATTGTTACGGGATCAGGACGTGGTATTGGCGAGGGAATTGTTTTGCGCTTTGCTGAGGAAGGCGCAAAGTTGATCGTCAATGATGTCAATGAGGCGGACGCAAAAAATGTTGTGGAGAATATCAAAGCCAATGGAGGCAAGGCTGTGGCCGTTGTCGGCTCTGTGGCTTCCCGGGAAGTGGTACAAAAGATGGTCGATACGGCCATTAAAGAATTTGGCACAGTTGATATTATCGTCAACAACGCGGGCATTACACGTGACGTAATCATGCATAAGATGACCGATGAGCAGTGGGATCAGGTTATAGCCGTCAATCTGACCGGCGTGTTTTACGGTATGCAGTGCGCGGGCAGGGTTATGCGGGAGAAAGGCTACGGAAAAATAATCAACATTTCGTCAACCAGCGCCTTAGGCAATGTCGGGCAGATTAACTATGCCGCCTCCAAGGCCGGTGTTATCGGCATGACCAAAACAGTTGCCAAGGAAATGGGGCCAAAGGGTGTTAATGTCAATGCCATTGCTCCGGGCATGATCTGGACAGATATGATGAAGAATATGCAGCCCGAATTTATTAAGCAAATGGATGCCACGCTGTCTTCCATAGTGCCCCTGAACCGCAAGGGTTCGCCTCTGGACGTTGCCAATCTGGCGCTGTTTCTAGCCTCTGACGAGAGTTCATTTATCACCGGACAGATTATATTTTG
>Ga0224559_1000571_pt1 | contig 23922 bp, 22 predicted proteins | sample 714S33034metaG_FD_180676 | JGI IMG/M metagenome (GOLD analysis project Ga0224559, IMG submission 180676) | Peat soil microbial communities from Stordalen Mire, Sweden - 717 S3 30-34 | ecosystem: Environmental > Terrestrial > Soil > Wetlands > Peat | place: Sweden: Norrbotten County, Stordalen... | reverse complement strand
TGTCGGCGCGGAAGTCGTTGTTCACCATGAAGGGCGGGTCGATGTAGACGAGGTCGACCTTGCCCCGGTAGCGCCAGTCGCGCGTGCCGGGATCCTTCTCGTCGAGCAGGGTCTGGAGCGCGACCAGGTTGTCATTGGTCCAGATGAGGCGATTGGGCGGCAAGGTGGTCACGTCGCGCGCCTCCGCCGTGCGGATTTCGAGCCCCGCCAACTCGCCCCGATCCATGGCCCGCCCCGGCCGCACGATCTCCACCACCTGCGTGGGTACCGAGGCCGCCATCTCCTTGCGCCACATGCCCTGCCAAGCGAGCCGCGGCTTTCGCGGCGTCACGTCGAGCGTGATCTCAAGCCCCGCGCCTTCGCTCGCCGTCGCCTCCGCATCGGTCGTGTTCGGCACCGGCAAGGCCGGCGTGCGCACCGAGCGCGTGACCGGCGGTGGCGTCGGCTCCAGCAGCGGGAACCCCTGCCACGCAAGCTGCGTCTGCACCGGCGACGGTGGTGCTGGCGTCGCCGGTGGCGCGACCTTGGCGGCATCCTCCTTGCGCGCCTGCGTCTTCTTGGCCTTGGGCTCTGGCGTTTCGCCGTCCCCGTCGCCGTCGTCACCGCGCTCCGCCGCAAGAATCCGATCCACCAGCACCTGCTTTTCCCGCCCCTCGGCCGAGATCCCCACCGCAAAGCAAACCGACTTCAGCGTGTCGCGCGCGAGCAGATCGAGGATCTTCTCCAAAACCCCGCGCTTCTTGCTGCCCGCCACCACGTCCATCATCTCGTCGAGCCGCATCCCGCTGGTGACACCCAGATCCAGCGTCTTGCCGACTTCCAACAGTTCCGCCCGAGTGAGCGCCCCAAGCGCCTTGCGTTTGAACGTCATGTTTCTCCTGGCCCTCCCAACCGCTGGGAGGCCGCGGCATGATACGCTTCTTCTTGACGCGGGCGAAGGGCCAGTTCGGGAATGCCAGGCGCGGTCAGCGCCTAGGACTTGCGGCCAAATCCGTGGCAAGATAGGAACTATCAAATGACGATGTCCTCCGCGCTCTACACCACGGTTCCGAAGCACATGCCGGACGTCCTCTTCAGCGAGGGTGCGGCGGATCTTCGCAAGACGGTGGACTTTCTTGGCTTCAAGAGCCAGGACGTGGCCAGCGCCACCGGCGTGTCGCGCAACTCTGTGCATCTTTGGGCCAGCATTCCGCAAGAGGTGCGGGCACGCATGACCGAGATTGCGACCATCTGCGCGCTGGTGATGGATTACTTTTCCGGCGACGTCGACAAGGCGCACCTCTGGTTCACGACGCGGAACCCTCTGCTGGGCAATTTGTCACCTCGCGAGATGATACGCTTGGGGCTCTATCGGAAGGTCTTGCGGTTCGTACAGGAAGCGCGCGGCCAGGAACCGTCCCTAGCAGCGTGACGAAGCGTAGCCAAAGGCGGTTTTCCAACCGCCAGCGCAGCACCCCAGCACCGCGCATTCCGGTGGTGCATATCTTCGACAGCTTCACGCTCGATTCGCTTCGCAAGGGACGTCGCGTCAAGGACGAAGTCCTTCGGTTCGCTTGGGACCACTACTCTGCGCTCCAGCACCAGCGCTCCGCTGTGGCCGAGGAAATTGCCGAGGCGATTGCCCTCGCCAGACTCGGTCCGTTCCGATTCGACCGCTGGATGCGAGTCGTCGACTATCAGTTCAGCAATCACCCGCTGTCCGCTGTCGGAAGCGTCAAGTCGATGACGGGGGGACGGTTCAACATCGGCGACATCGAGCCAATCAAGTTCGCACCGTTTCCCGCCCTCTATTTTGCATCTGACCACGAGACAGCTATTGCTGAGACGTTGGGGCAACTACCCGAATCCGATGGGCTCAACCGAAACCAACTGGCGTTGCGAAGCGAGGGTCCTATTCGTGCGTAGCCGTAAACGGGATGCTGGAGACAGTGATCGACCTGTCGAAGATGGAACGGCTTCGCCAATTCGTCGAGATCATCCGCAAATTCAAGATGCCAGCCGCGATTAGGGAAAATGCGAGACGGCTGGGGATACCTGGTGGAATCGTGTCGTCCGTAGCTGACCTGGAGACGGCGCTTTTTGTGGCGCACTGGCGAGCCATGCCGATGCAGCTGGATGTTCCCTCCTCGTCTCAAGTTTTCGGCCAACTTGTTGCCCACGCTGGAATCGAGGGCATCATCTTTCCGTCGGTTCGATCGGGGACCGCTGGGAACTCCTTGGCCGTATTTCCCCAGAATCTCCAGGGTGACTCGTTTGTCCAGCTTGCCGATCCCACGCCAGCCGCGACGAAGAATGTTCGTTTGGACGCCAAGACCTGGCGCGCCTTTGTGTTGAGCACATCGGCGCAACCCATATCTTACGATTGCTTTAAGTGCGGCAATGAGCGTCCTGAAGTCGCTGGGATATGGTGGAACACCTATTTGTGGCGGGTCTCGGACTCGAACCGAGCGCCCGGCGCGTATGAAACGCCTGCTCTAACCAAATGAGCTAACCCGCCAGGTGACCACTGCCAGAAGTCCCGAATGGGGCTGCCGGACAGCAGGGGGGCGATTTTGCTCGCCACGAACCGCCTGTCAAGGCCCGCTCGCAAGAAACCGACAAACGACCTGTCTTTCGCACCTCCCCGTCAGTCGTCCTTGACTGACTCCTCGCCCTCCGATAAAAGCCGCGGGAGGAATGCGCTTATACGCGGGCAAGATCCCAGTCATCGCAGGTGAGATCGTCAAGGCCTTGGTCGACGGCGAGGACCTATCTGTCCTCGACCGGGGCGAGACCGAACTGGACGTCCAGGCGGTGCTCAAGGAATACTTACGCCTTGAGCGCGAAGTGACTGAAAAGGCAAAGGATCTTCTGCAGAAGCGCAACCTGCCCTACGAGCACTTCGGCAAAATCAAGCGCCAGATGGCGAACGAGAAAAGCTTCGGGCTCGGCGACGAGGGGCTGGACTGGATTACGACGCAAGTCATCGAGTCGTTCATGCAGTCGCCCCACGTGGAAGAGGTCTTCTCCGACGACGCGACCTTGCGCAAGCGCATGACGGACATCCTCAAGAAGCACATGCAAATCGACGACGAGATCGACGCCGAGGTCCGTCGGCGCATCAAGAATCTGGAAGAAGGCACCGCCACCTGGGAAGTCGAGTACCAGAAGGCGCTCGATCAGATTAAAAAGAACCGCCGCCTTGATGAGTAGATGAGTAGCTGGTAGCAGGTTCGCGCGGACTTGCCTAGGCCGGGCGGCCTTCGCGATTGCCAGGGCGGCGGATCATGACCCCGCCGGGCGCTGGCTGCTGATTGCGGGCACCGGCAGGAGGATTGCCGCGGGGTGGGTTGGCTTGTGGTCTCTGCTGGCGCTCGCGAGCAAAGCTGACCACCTGGCGAACCAAGCGCTCGATGGTGAAACCCACGTCCGAGAGGCGGGCCTCGTCGTACATAAAGGCGGGCGTGGAAACCACCCGGTTCTTCTCGTCCACGAGAATCTCACGCAGGGGACAAGGGCGAACGTCGGCCCCCATCACAGCGGCGTGTTTCGCCTCCTCGCAGACCTTGGTGCCAAAGGTGATGCGCACGCCAGCGGCGGGCCCGAGCACGCGCGCCGCCAGAATCGGAGAAAGGCAAATGAACCCCATGGGGCGCCGCCGCTGCAGCATGGCCCTGAGCAGGCGCGTGACCTCGGGATTGACCTCGCATACCACGCCCTTCTCGGCGTAGTTCGACAGCACGGTGGTGACACCAAAACCGCCTGGAAAGATGAGCGCGTCCACGTCGGTGTCGCGCACGCTGGCGATGTCGCGCACCTCGCCGCGCGCGATACGCGCCGCCTCGGACAGCACGCGGCGAGGCGACGCCTCGGCGTCCGGCCTTCGCGTCAGATGGTCGACCACGCGGCTCTGCACCGCCGCTGGCGCCATGCAAATTGGCTGGCCGCCCGCCCTCTCAATCCAGTAGAGCGCAAGCACCGCCTCGTTGATCTCCGACCCGTCAGAGGCGCCGCATCCAGAAAGAACCACTCCCACGCGCGTTGCCATGCCTCACGGGTAGCAGAAAAAACCTTCGCCTGCCAGCCCTGATACTACGCGCTGCCGGATTCCATCAGGCTCAGCTGCTCGGCCAGGTAGTCGGCGAGGCGGCCGTCGAAGATGGCTTGGCGTGCGCCCCGAACAAGACTCAAGTAATACTGGAGGTTATGCAACGTAGCTAGTCGATAATAAAGAATTTCCTTCGCGCGAAGAAGGTGCGCCATGTAGCCGCGGCTGTAGCGCCGACAGGCCTCGCACGGGCACGCTTCGTCGAGCGGACGCGGGTCGTCGCGGTGGCAGGTATTGGCAATATTGAGATGACCGCGCGAAACGAACAGGTGGCCGTTCCGGGCATTGCGCGTTGGCATCACACAGTCGAACATATCGATGCCCGCCGCGATGCCGGCCAGCAGATCCTGCGGTCGCCCCACGCCCATGAGGTAGCGCGGTCGCTGCGCGGGCATGCGCGGCGCCACATGCCCGACCACCGCGTGCATGACCTCGGGCGGTTCGCCCACCGACAGGCCGCCCAGGGCCAAGCCGTCGAAGGGCATGGCGGCGATCTCAGCCAGGTGGGACTCGCGCAGTTCCAGGTGGGTTCCGCCCTGAACGATGCCGAAGCGCAGTTGCCCCGGCAAGGAAGGCGCCTCCAAGCAGCGCCGGGCCCAGCGCGTGGTGCGCTCTATGGCCTTCACCAGCGCGGGCAATTCCGCGTCCGAGGGCGGGCATTCGTCAAAGGCCATGGCGATGTCGCTGCCCAGGGCCACCTGGATGGCCATGGCCGATTCCGGGGTCAAGCGCTGCGGGCTGCCGTCGATGTGCGATTGGAAGGTCACGCCGTCTTCGTCGATAGCGCGCCGGCCGCTCTGGCTGAATACCTGGAAGCCGCCTGAATCGGTCAAAATGGCGCGCGGCCAAGCCATGAACCCGTGCAGGCCGCCGAGGCCGCGGATCAGCTCGTGCCCGGGCCGCATGGCCAGGTGGTAGGTGTTGCCCAGGATGATGCGCGCGTCTAGGGTTTCCAGGTCGGCGGACGACAGCGATTTGACCGAGGCCTGGGTGCCTACCGGCATGAAGACCGGCGTCTCGACCTCGCCGTGGGCCGTGCGCATTGTGCCGGCGCGCGCCTGCCCGCAGGTGGCAAGCACCTCGAAATGACCGCTCATCGCGGAAGCGTCCCTGGCCGAATAAACATGGCGTCGCCGTAGCTGTAGAAACGATAGCCGCGAAGGATGGCCTCGCGATAGGCCAAAAGCACCTGCTCGCGGCCGGCGAAGGCCGAGACCAGCATGAGCAAGGACGACTTGGGAAGGTGGAAGTTGGTCACAAGGTCGGTCACCACCCGAAATGCGTCGCCGGGCAGGATAAGAAGATCCGTGGTACCTGACGACGCCGCCACGGGTCCCCGCCGCGCCAGGGTTTCCAACGTGCGCACCACCGTGGTGCCCACCGCGACCACCGGCCTGCCCTCATCCTGGGCGCGCCGGATCTTCGCCGCCGCATCCTCGCCGACTTCGAAGCGTTCGGCATCCAGGCGGTGCTGAGAAGGATCGCGGGTAGTGACCGGCCGGAAGGTACCCGGACCCACGTGCAGGGTGATGCGCGCGATCTCGTGCCCTTCCGCTTGCAGCTTGGCCAACAGCTCTTCGGTGAAGTGCAGTCCAGCCGTCGGCGCGGCCACGGCGCCCGGCGCACGCGCATACACCGTCTGGTAGCGCTGGCGGTCGTCGATGGAAGGAGGCGATGCCGCTAGGCGCCGCGCCGCCTCAATATACGGCGGCAGAGGGATCTCGCCGAACTTCTCGCAGGCAGCCAGGAGACCGCCCTGCCCTTGCCCGAAGAAGCGCAGCACCGCTAGGCCGCGCTCGCCACGGCTGCAAACCTCGGCTTCGATGGGCGCGGCGAAGCGCAGGCGCGCTCCCACGGGCGTTCGGCCAAGCCCGCGCGCCAAGACTTGCCAGTGCTCGATCCATGCGTCCGGTTCGGACGGCGGCGAACCGGCGCGCGCGGGAGCCGGCTCGACGAGAAAGACCTCCACGCGGCCTCCCGTGGGCTTGTGCGCGAAGAGGCGCGCGGGAATTACGCGTGTGTCATTTAGGACGACCAGCGAGCGCGGTCGCAGGAAACGCGGAAGGTCGGCGAAAAAGCAGTGATTGCGCTCGCCGTTGTCTCTGTTAAGAATCAACAGCTGGGAGGCGTCCCGCGCGGGTGTCGGTTGCGTCGCGATCAGCCCCTCGGGCAGTTCGTAGTCGAAATCGTCGGTCAGCAGGAACGGTCCACTCCCACCAGCCAGCATGCCTTCTGGACACACAAAAGCAAGTCCCCACGAACAAGATGCGCTCGCGGCCACCGCGGCAGGCCCTGAGTTCCCCATCAAGAACGTGCGCGAGTTCCTTGCCGTCTACCAGCCCGCGAACAAAGACGGCGGCGTTTTCTGTCCTACCCGCCGCAAGCTGGACGTGAACGATCCGGTTTCGGTCAAGGTGCGCCTGGGCCGGCGCCAACCGCCGATGGTGATCTTCGGAAAGGTGGCTTGGCGACGGCCGGGACGCCACTTGCTCAAGATTCGCGCTGGCATCGGCGTGGAGTTTCTGCCCGGCGAGGCCGCGAAGTGCGAGTACCTACTGGACCTTGCGCGTTCGGGAACGAGCGTGCGCAGCCGAAGGCGCCACGAGCGCATTCCCGTGGATCTCCCCATCACCTGGCGCCCCCTGGGCAGCAACCAGGATCTGCCGGGCAAGCTGCGCGACGTCGGCCGCGGCGGTGCCTTCGTGCTTTCTCCGGCCAACGTACCCGAGGCGGCGCAGGTGGTAATGGAGATCACTCCCCCTGGCGCCGATGTGCCCATGGCCTTCATCGGACGCATCGCCTGGACCGGCAAAGCCGAAGGCGAGAATGTCTTCGGCATCGAGTGGCGCGCCCGCGACGCGGGCGGCGGCAGACGCATCAAGGAACTCGTACGCCGCTTGACCAGCGCCAGCCGTTAACCCGCATTCCTCACAGCTATCTCACCATCGGGTTTCTCGTGCGGGCTAGCAGAACGCGTTGGCGCAGCCGAGCTTTGCTCGGCGGAGACAGAGCGCGGGAAGGTAAGGAAACCCTCCCAGGGTTTCCATCACAAAACAACTACCAAATAAGGTCGAGGGCGTAGAGCGAGCCGCTGTTGGCCAGGACGTAAATCGCTTTGCCCTCTTTGTCGACGGTGGGGCCGGCGCACATGCCGCGTGCTGGGTCGAAGATCTGCAGCAGTTTGCCACTGTGGCGGTCGACGATGAACAGGCCCTCGCGGCTGCCGCTGAAGACGAGGTAGGGGCCGACTTCCACCGGCGTCGTCAAATCGCCGGAATCGGGCAGCCCCTGCCGCCACAGAATGTTCCCCTGCGGATTCAGCGCCATGAGCCCGTCGCGCGAGGAAACCGTGAACAAACCTGCCGAGCCCATGGCGATCGAACTCGTGCCCTCAGTCATGACGTGCCAGAGGACCTCGCCGTCCTTCGCGCGCAGGGCAAAAAGTCCGCCGGAAAACGAGGCCGCGAACACCCTGTCGCCGACCGCGATCGGCGTGGCGTCCACATCCACGAATTGTTCCGAAGCCGCGGCCAGCGAACGCGACCACAGCAAATCGCCGTTGTCAGCCTGCAGCGCAGCCAGGTAGCCGTCGCTGAAGCCGGCATAAACCCGATCGCCACTCTGCCGCGGAGCCGCGTAGCCGTGGATGGTGAATCCCTCGGGTGTCTCCCGTTCATACTGCCAACGGATCTTGCCGTCCTCGGGCTCGACAGCGAAAACACGGTCGGCCGCGCTGGCCACGAAAAGGTGCTTGTCGCCGATCTCGGGACCGCGATCGATGGAGCCCTTGAACTTGCTCGACCAGCGGATCGCGCCCTTGTCCGGCGCGATGGCATAGAGATAGCCGTCGTCGCTACCGACGTAGACTTGGCCGCGCTGCTTGTCGTAGCGCGCATCTCCATCGATCCCCCCGAAAACCGGGGTCGACCAGGTGATCGCGCCAGACCCGATGTCGACCCCCACCACCTTGCCAGCGCGCGACCCCAGCACGAGTTTGGACCCGACCAGGGCGCCCGTGGCGCATTCCTCGGGATGCGATTCCGAAGCAGGATAGACGTGAATCGGCGTGTGCCAGCGCATCTGCGCGACACCCGCCGGGTAGTCATGGTGCTCCTCGGTTTCGCGGCGAACCGTCGCTGTCGACGAACATGCTGCGAACGCCGCCGCGACGCCCGCGGCAAGAACCGCGGCCCGCACTCCCGAGCGCCCGTGGCGTTCGCCCACCGCTATTTCTCTGTCAAGACGGCCAGACGGTCGTCGATCTGCGAACGCAGCGACGTCTTTGGCATTTTGTCGAGGATCTCGCGCAGCACCTTCTCGGCGTCCTTTTCCTTGCCCTGCTTCTCCAAGATGCGTGCCTTGGCGAAAAGCGCCCGATCCAAATAGAACATGCCGCCCCGCTGGCTCTCGTCGGCGAGCGTGGTGTACCCCCGCAAGGCATCGTCGAGCTTGCCCGCGGCTTCGTTGGCCGCGGCGGCGCCCTCCATTTCCATGACCTTGAGGCTCGCATCGGTCTCGCCCGCGACGAGCGATTCGAAGCTCGTTGCCGCCTCGGCGGCCGCGCCCAGCGCAAGCAGCCGGCTGGCCTTACCCAGGAGCGCCTTGCGTCCCAAGCCACCGGCGCCGAACTGGGCGACGAAGGCGTCGGCCTCCTTGTTGGCGGCTTCCAGACGCTCCTTCTCGGTCTTGAAGCGCGGTACGCCGTCTTCCTCGGGCTTCGCTACTTCCTTCTTGTCCGCCTTGTCCGTGTCTTTCTCGGGCAAGAGTTCGGCGCCAGCGACGCGTTCGATGCGCGCGAAGGCCGCCGTGGCCTTTGTGGCCTTGCTGGTGCGATAGGCCGAAAACCCCCAGCCGAACGCGATGCCGACCGCCACCACCACCAAGGTCACGGTGACCTTCCGGCGATGCGCGGTCAATTGAGCTCCGAAGTGCGTCCAGAAGCTGACGAACTCGTCGGGCTGTTTCAGTTCCTTGCTAAGTGCTTTTGCCACGGCTAGTGGAGATAACAGAGCTACTCTCGCGGGTCAATGCCGCCGTCACGGGCAAGGTTCGCGAATTTCGCGTAGAGTCTCGTCGCTCCATGCGCTCTTGGCTGGCTTTTTGCCTGTGCTGCCTCGTGCTCTTCGGCCCTTCCACAGCTTTCGCTCTTGGCAAGGGCGAGGCCAGCCTGTCCGGTGGACTTGGCTTTTCACTCGCGCTCGATGACAACACCCGGCCCGGCGCCAGCGCCGAGGCCAGGCTTTTGCGCGGCCTCGACGATGCGTGGGCCGGGCGCCTTGCCGTGCAGGTCGCCTGGATTCCCGCCTCTGGCGCGACCGGCGCAACCTATGTTGGCGTACAAGACCTCGGCTTCACCTGGGCCGCGGACATCTTCAACTTCGTGCCGTTCGTCGACCTAGGAATTGTGTTCGCCGATATCCGGGGCGGCGGCGCGGCGGTCGAGCGCCTGGGCGCGCGGGCCGGCGTCGGCGCCGACTACCTTCTCACCCGGCACCTCGCCCTGTCCTGCATCGGTCACGTCGACTACCTCGCCCTGCGTTTGGCAGGTGGCCACGGCACGGCGCCGACCCTGGTGACCTTCGCGTTGCACTTGACGGCTTTCTTCTGATGGGAACCCTGGGAGGGTTCCCATGCCCTCCTGCGACGCTACGCTGCCAGCAAAGCTGGCAGGCTCCGCACGCGTTTGCCTGGCCCGCGCGAGCTTCCTCGACGAAGCGCGGCTCATGAATCATACGGGCAAGCCTTGACGCCCTGCCGGCCTAGGCAGTATCGAGAGACATCGTGCGCACACTTATGATGCTAGCCGCGGTCTTCGCGACCGTCCTGATGGACGCGTCGCTGGCCAGCGCCAGTCCCCTCGTCGCAAACACCGATCCTTCCGGCTCGCTCGTCGTGAAAGATGGCGACAAAACGGTTGCCACCTTCACGCCGAAGACGGCGGTGGACCATCGAGGAAAAGCCTGGGCGCGCGCGCTGACCGTGTCGGGGCATGCGATCATCGAGGTACGTATCCCCGTATTGGGCGAAGATCCCCAAAGACCCCAAAGACAAGAGGTCTGGATCGCCGAGCGCGCGCCTAGCGCCATGGAGCCCATCTGGTGGAATCTGGCGGGCGCCAACGACAGTGACGGAGAAACCGTGCTGGTCGCGGAGGCCGGCGAACAGGGTATTGAGGAGTACCAGCTTGCGGCCCGCGTCTCGCGCTGCGATGGCACGCCAGTCCGCCTTTTTGCACACGTCTGGGATTTCGCAAGTCACCGCTTTCGGACCTTGCCGCCCGACCTTCCCGGGCGAGGCGCGATTTCACTGCGCGCCCGCCGCGGGGGCGCGCCGGTCGGCAAGCCGCTGGGGGGATTCTTCTTCTCGGCAGCCTCCAGTTCCGCTGACGCCGACGGGAATTCGGCTCGGCTGCGGCCGCCTTCCGCGGTCAACGACAGCAACCCCGACACCGCCTGGTCGAGCGCCGCCGAAGGCCGTGGCCAGCTTCTCACGGCGCGCTCGAGTGGCGGCTTCGCCATCACCGGGCTGCGCATCGTGCCCGGCGATGCCAGCAGCGAGAAGAATTTTCGCGCCAGCGCCAAGCCGCGGCGCCTGGCCCTCGTTTTCGGCCGCGATGCCAGCCGCAACGTCGAGGTCGAACTGGTCGAGGACGCGGATGGCGGCGCCAAACGCTTCCGTGAACCGTTTTGGATCGCTCTGCCCAAGCCCGTGGCTTCCACCTGCGTGACCGTGGCCGTGCGCGAAGCCACCTCGGACAAGGCCCCGCTATCCATCGCGGACATCGAGGTGATGACCGAGATCGACGGTCCCGAGGCGGCCGACCGCTTGGTGGCCAGCCTGGCGCAAGGAACATCGTGCTCGGCGCACCAGGCGCTGTTGGTGGCGATGGGAGTCCCTGCCTTGGCCAAGGTTGCATCCACGCTTCGCCAAGCCACCCCTGGCCCCGGCCGCGAATGCCTGGTCGAAGCGCTGGCCGCGATGATGGCCGGTGGCGCCGCCGCGACGCCCGAGGCTGCCGAGGCGCTGGTCGCGGCCATCGCGCGCGCGACCGCGAGCGAGGAGAAGATCATCATCAAACTCTTGCCCGCGCTGCCGCACCCGCCGATCGAGGCGATCGCGAGCATCCTGCTCGACGACAAGCGCGAGGAGGCGGACCGTTTGCGGGCGGCGCGCGTGCTGGCATCCGTGGGCACGGACGACGCCCGAAACAAGCTGATCGCGGCGGTGGGAATCGGGCAGACGACGCTGCGCAAGGGAATCCGTAACCTGGCCGCAGGCCTCAAGCCCCCAGCCGCCGCCGCCACGCTCGCGGCCTACCAAGCAGCGACCGATGGCGTTCGACGAGCCGACCTCTCGCTCGCGCTGGGCGCGTCGGCCCGGCGCGAGCCAGAGGTGCGTCCCGCCGTGCTCGCCACTCTGCGCGCCACCTTGCAGAGCAGCGCGGGATTCGAAGAGCGCGCCCGCGCCATCCAAGCCCTTGGGCTCATGCACGATGCGGTCGCCCTCGACACCCTTGCCGACCTGCGCACCCACGACAGCGACGGGGTGCTGCGCAGCCTCGCCGTGGGCGAATTGGCCAACGTGCAGGATGCGAAGGTCCTCCCTGCCCTGCGCGCTGCCCTGGACGACGCCGATCCACGCGTGCGGGAAAGCGCCGTCGCAGCGCTGGCGCGACTCGGCGACAAGGCATCCGCCCGACCGATCGTGGCTGGCGCCAAGCAAGAACCCTGGCCCACCGTGCGCCGGGCGGAAATCGCGGCCCTGGGCGAATTGTGCGTCCCCGAGGGCAACGAACTCTTGCTGCGCGCCTTCCAGCGCGACGTCGAGGAGGTTCGCCAAGCCGCGCTGGTCGGGCTCGCCCATTGTGCGCCGGCCAAGCCGGCCAAGGTTGCCGAACTCCTCTTGCGCGTGCTCGGCCGCCTTCCCGAAAGCGCGGACATGCGCTCCTTGGCCGCGCGACTTCTCGCCGAGCGTAAGGATCCCACCGCCGTCCACGGCATGGTCGAGGCGCTCGGCAGGCTTCTTTCCGAGTCGCAAGCGGATCTCTCGCTGGAGACCACCGTTGCGGACACCGCAATGGCCCTGGCGGCCTTGGGCGGAGCCGAGGCAATTTCGGCTCTCGTCGGTCTTCTTTCCGATCCGCGCCCTTCTCTGCAACGTGTGGCCGTCGATGCCTTGGGCGTCGTCTGCGACCCAGGCGCGGGGGTGGCCGCCCTGCACCGAGCGGCGGGCGGCACGGACGAATCGGTCTCCATTCCGGCCGCCGCCGCCGAGGCGCGCTGTCGCAACCATCGCTGATGCGCAAAGACTTCGATCCGGCAGTTGACCATCGCCTACCTGCATGCAAAAACCCCTGGCGATGATCAAGTACGCGCATGTTCAAGAATGGGTCGATCGCATGGCGGCCATGTGCCAGCCGGACAGCGTCTATTGGTGCGATGGATCCGAGGAAGAAAAGCGCCGACTTACCGCCGAGGCCCTCAAGACCGGCGAGATAATGGAACTAAACCAGTCCGTTTTGCCGGGTTGCTACCTGCACCGGACCGCGGCCAATGACGTCGCTCGCACCGAACACCTGACGTACATCTGCACCAGTTTCCAAGGCGATGCCGGCCCCACCAACAACTGGATGAGCCCGCGCGAAGCCTATCGCAAAGCGCGCGAGTTGTTCACCGGCGCCATGAAGGGCCGCACCCTGTACGTGGTGCCCTTTGCCATGGGCCCCATCGGCTCGCCCTTCTCCAAGATCGGCATCGAGCTGACGGACAGCATCTACGTGGTGCTCAACATGCGCATCATGACCCGGATGGGCGAGGCCGTTCTCGATGCTTTGGGCCCGAACGGCGAATTCACCCGCTGCCTGCACAGCAAGGCCGATCTCGACGTGAACCGCCGGCTGATCCTGCATTTTCCCGAGGACAATGCCATTTGGTCGGTGGGTTCGGGCTACGGCGGCAACGTGCTGCTGGGGAAGAAATGCCTAGCCCTGCGCATTGCCTCGGTGCAGGCGCAGCGGGAAAAGTGGCTGGCCGAACACATGCTCATTCTCGGCATCGAAGAACCCGTGGGCAGGGTCCAGTACATCGCGGCGGCCTTCCCCAGCGCGTGCGGCAAGACCAACCTGGCCATGCTGCTACCACCCGAAGGGCTCAAGATGAAGGGCTACCGCATTTGGACGGTGGGCGACGACATCGCGTGGATGAAGGTCGACACCGACGGCCGGCTGTGGGCGGTCAACCCCGAGATGGGCTATTTCGGCGTAGTGCCCGGCACCAATTCCAAGACCAACTACAACGCCATGGCCACCATCAGCCATGACACCATCTACACCAACGTGGCGCTCAAGCCCGATGGTACGGTGTGGTGGGAAGGTCATGACGACCCGCCGCCCCCAGAAGCCATCGACTGGCAAGGCAAGGTTTGGAATTCAAAGACGGTTGGCAAGGATGGAAAGCCGGTGATGGCTGCCCACCCCAACAGCCGCTTCACCGCCCCGTTCACCAACTGTCCGACCCACTCGTTCCGCTTCGAGCATCACCACGGCGTGCCCATCTCGGCCATCATCTTCGGCGGTCGCCGGGCAACGCTGGCCCCGCTCGTCTACGAAGCCTTGAGCTGGGAGCATGGCGTGTATATGGGTGCCAGCATGGCCAGCGAACGCACCGCCGCCCAGTTTGGAGCCGTTGGCGAAGTCCGCCGCGACCCCATGGCCATGTTGCCCTTCTGCGGCTACAACATGGCCGACTACTTCGGACACTGGCTCGACATTGGCACGCGCATCCGCCGCCCGCCCAAGATTTTCCATGTGAACTGGTTCCGCACCGACGAGAAGGGCAGGTTCCTGTGGCCCGGATTTGGCGAGAATCTGCGCATTCTCGAGTGGATCCTGGCCCGCTATCGCAATGAAGTCGGCGGCGTTGAAACGCCCATTGGCATCGTGCCCAACCCTAAGGACATCGACATGACCGGGCTCGACCTGCCAGCCGAGACCATGGCCAAACTTCTCGCCATCCATCCCAAGGACTGGCTCGCAGAGATCGATGCTATCGGGCAGTTCTTCGAGACCTTCGGCACGCGCATGCCCGCGGAGCTTTGGCAGCAGAACGAAGCCCTGCGCAGTCGCATCCTGGCGGCCAGTAAATAGGCGTGCCCAGAACAAAAAGGGGACTCCACCTCACGGGCGGAATCCCCTTTTTGTTCTGATGGAAACCCTGAGAGGGTTTCCAAACCTTCCCGCGCTCTGGCTCCGCTGGGCAAAGCCCGGCTACGCCTACGCGTATCTACTGACTACTTCTTGGCGCCCTTGGCGCCCTTCTTGGCGGCTGGGGCCGGGGCGGGCTCCTCGGCCTTGGGGGCCTTGGCGGCCTCGAGATCCCTCTTCGCCGCGGCAAGAGCTGCCTCGCTGGTGGCCAGGGCGGCCTTTGTCTTGGCCAAATCGGCCGTCAGAGAAGCCTGAGCCTTGGCCGCCGCCTCGCCGGCCGTCGTGGCCTTGGCGAGAGCGTCCTTGCACTCCTTGTCCTCGCAAGCCGTGCTGATGATAAGCATTCCACCGAGAACCAGTGCCGAAAGCGCCTTGAGTGTACGGGTCATTGATGTCTCCTTGCTTGGTTGAGTTGGGAGTGTGCCCTCGCGCACCCCAGTAGGAAATCCGCCGTTTATCTACGTCCGGAATCGGCCTGCTGTCAAATGTCCCGGTTCGCCTCGCATCGCGACGCGCCAGACGTGACCGTTGCGTTACCATTGATGGAAAGGCTCGCTCCTACGCTCCGCACTTCCATGGCGAGGCTGCTTCGACTATCCTTCCGGCATGAAAAAGCGCGTCTTCAACTTCGCCGCCGGTCCCGCCACGCTTCCCTACGAGGTTCTCGAAGCCTCGGCCGCCGCCCTCCTGGATTTTCAGGGCAAGGGCTTTGGCATCGCCGAATGCAGTCACCGAGGCAAAGAATTCGATGGGGTTCTCGACGAAACCATCGCTCGCTGCCGCACCCTGCTCGGCATTCTCGACACCCACGATGTGCTCTTCTTGCAGGGTGGCGCCACCCAGCAGTTCGCCGTCATCCCCATGAACTTCCTCAGCGGTCCGGCCGACTACGTGGTCAGCGGCGAGTGGTCGAAGAAGGCCGCCGATACCGCCAAGGGCTTGGCCGGCGACAAGATTCGCGTCATCGCAAGCAGCGAGGCCACGCATTTCGATCGACTGCCGTCGCCCATCGCGCCCGATCCAGCGGCGGCGTACCTGCACGTCTGCTCGAACGAGACCGTGCATGGCAACCGTTTCGCCGAGTGGCCCTCGCACGCAACCCTGGTCGTCGACGCCAGCTCGGAAATTATGTCGCGGCCCCATCCCGTGGCTCGCACCGGTATCATCTACGCTGGCGCCCAGAAAAACCTCGGCCCCTCGGGCGTCACCTTGATCATTGTCCGCAAGGATCTCTACGACCGCATCCCCAAGAGCGTGCCCAAGATCCTGAACTACAAGGCGCACGCCGACGCCAAGAGTTGCCTCAACACACCGCCGACCTTCGGCATCTACGTACTGCTTGAAACCTTCCGCTGGATGGAGCGCCAAGGTGGGCTCGCCGCCATCGAAAAGAAGAACGGTGAAAAGGCCAAGGCCATCTACGACGCCATCGACGAATCGGGCGGCTACTACAAAGGCACTGTGTCCGACAAGGCCGCGCGCAGCCACATGAACGTCACCTTCAAGCTGCCCAGCGACGAGCTGACCGACAAGTTCATCAAGGAGGCGTCGGCCAAGGACATGGTCGCGCTCAAGGGCTACCGCACCGTGGGCGGAATCCGCGCCTCGATCTACAACGGCATGCCCATCGAGGGCTGTCAACTCTTGGCCGCCCACATGCGCGAGTTCGCGCAAAAGAACGGGTAGCAAGGAAGAATCCACGGTCGTTCACTGGCCCCCGAGAGGGGGCCTTGCGCTTTTCATGTCCCTCGCCCAGTTCGCCGACGTCCACTTTGGGTTTCCTGGCAAGGAGATCCTCACTGGCGCTTCGCTGCTCATCCGGCCCGGGGACAGGCTCGCGCTGCTCGGTCCCAACGGCACGGGCAAGTCCACGGTGCTCAAGCTGCTCGCGGGCGAACTCGCGGCGGATAGGGGCGACGTGCGCGTGCTTGGCCGCTTCACGGTGGCCTATTTGCAGCAGTCACAGCAGCTCTCCGGCGAAGGTTCGGTGCTCGACGCCCTGCTCGAACCGTTCGCCCACCTGCACGAGATGCACGACGAAATGGTGCGCCTCGAAGCGCGGCTGGGCACGGCCGAGCCCGCGGATCTGAAACGCTACGGCGAATTGCAGGAGCGCTACCGCATCGAGGGCGGCTACGACATCGAAAGCCGGGTGCGCGCCTTGACCGAGGAGGTTGGACTCGCCAAGGAGGATCTGAAGCGCGACGTGACCACCTTGTCGGGCGGCGAGCGTGGCCGCTTGGAGCTGGCCAAGGTGCTGGCCCGGCAACCCGACCTCCTGCTCCTCGACGAGCCGACCAACCACCTCGACCTGGCCGCCATCGAGCGACTGGAAGCGCACCTCGGCGACTATCCCGGCGCCTTCATGGTGGTGTCGCACGACCGCGCCTTCATCCAGCGGACGTGCCACGAAATCGTCGAGCTGGAGGACGGCGAGTTCGTCCGCTACGCCTATCCCTACGATCGCTACGTGGTCGAGCGCGACGCGCGCCTGGAGCGCGCCCGCCTGGAGTACGAGCGCCAGAAGGAGCACGTCGAGAAAACCGAGAACTTCATCCGCAAGAACCTCGCCGGGCAGAACACCAAGCAGGCGCAAAGCCGCCGCCGCATGCTGGAAAAACTCGAACGCTTGGAGCGACCCGAGGACAACTGGCAACTCGCCGGCAAGATCGCCCTGCGCTTCTCCTCGGGCGGCGACCTCGGCGGCAAGGAAATCATCCGCGCGCCCAGCATCACCGTCGGCTATGCCGACAAGCCGATTCTCAAGGACGTCACGGTCAACATCTACCGCGGCGACCGCCTCGGCATTGTCGGTCCCAACGGGTGCGGCAAGAGCACCTTGATCAAGACCCTGGTGGGTGAATTGCAGCCAATCGCCGGCACGGTTGAACGCGGGTCGGGTGTACGCCTCGGATACTTCGATCAGAAGCTCAGTTCGCTGTCGGAAGATCGCACCGCCATCCAAGAGATCCAGTCGGTGCGCGACGACCTTTCGCCGGAGGTCGTGCGCAGCTACTTGGCCAAGTTCCGTTTCTTCGGCGACGACCCCTTCCGCACCGTGCGCGGCTTTTCGGGCGGCGAGCGCAGCCGCCTGGCCCTGGCCAAGATGCTGATGTTCCCGCGCAACGTCTTGATCATGGACGAGCCCACGAACCATCTCGACATTCCCGCCCGCGAAACCTTGGAACACGCGCTCGACGGATTCGACGGAACCCTCGTGGTCATCAGCCACGACCGCTACTTCCTCGACCGCATCTGCAAGCGCCTCTTCGTGTTCTCGGGCGACGGCTTGGAATCGCACATCGGCAACTACTCCGACTGGCGCGAACACCGGCGCAAGCAGGCCGAAGCCGCCAAGCCAGAAGCCTCCGCCGCGCCAGCGCCTCGCCTCACCCAGTCGTCGACCGAGGCCGTGCGCAACGCCAAGAAGGATCGGGAGCGACAACAACGCCGGCTGGAGCGGCTGGTCGCGTTCTTGGAAGAGGAGATCGCGCGCGTGGAAGGCAACCTCGTCGAGTTGCGCGCCAAGCTGGGCGCGGATCACGGGGGCGACTGGAAGAAGCTGCACGAACTCGCCGACAAGGAAAAGGACCTTGATGCCCTTCTCGCCAAGCGCATGGCCGACTGGGAGCGCGCCTCGGCCGAGTTGCAGGCCTTCCTAGTAGGGTAGTACAGACGACGGTGGGCAGCCGACAGCGTCGGTGCAGCCCGTGTTCTTGCAACCGAAGACGACTTTGATGTTGTCGACCTCGAATCGCTGCAGACGGTCGCAATACTCGCCCTGCACCTTGACCGAAGGCGGGCTCGTCGAGGTATCCAGGGACCAAGTACTTCCAGCCAGGGTGTTGGGTATGAATTGTCCGTCCAGGAAGACGGTTACGCTGCTGGAAAAGTCAAAGTCCGAGGAAAGCGGCACCGTGCAAGAGGGGCGCTTGATCCCGCCGAAGATTTGCTCGATCGCAATTTGCAATTCCAGCGGTTCGCTGACCACGTAGTAACTTCGTCCGGTCGGCGTAGCCGCCGCGCCCCCGTGCTCGGCCATAGCGCTCAAACAGCTGGCGGCGTCGCTGTTCGTGTCCGCGAACTCGTCCCCCAGGCCGAGAACGATGACCGTCATCCCCTGCCCAACCAGGGCGTCAATCTCAGCCAATGCCTCGAAGCAGGCTCCGGCCACGCGGTTGCCAGACGCATCGAAGGTGTCGTGCGCGGACAGACTTCCCGCCAGCGTGCAATTCGGCGCACCGTCGGTGGCGAGCAACACGTAGCGATTGCCGATCCCATCCGCGAGGTCATCGTAGTACTCCCGCGCCGCGCGCAGAGCCGCCGCCGTGGGCGTATTGCCCTCCATCGGCGCCGCGGCGGCAAACGCGGCGGTGATGGGCCCGGCGTTGTTCTCGGTCACGGGCACGCTGGGCTGCGTGGCACAACACCCGTCGACAACGGGCACTGCGCAGGCCTGTTGGCTCGGCATCTCCTGATACCCAAAACGCACATGGACCGCATACGTCGAAACCAGATCGGAGAGTTCGGCCGTGAGCGCCTGGTAGCGCGTGGCGTTCCCGAAAACCGTATCCATCGATCCAGAACGATCGAGGAGAATCAGGATGTCGGCTTTGGTGGGAACGATGTCGATCGGCGCCTGGTAGACGCAGGTGGACGCACTCGCTGGGGGGGCATCCAGATTCCAAGCCTGGGCATCGCTGCGTACGCCACTATCCGCCGGCGTCTCATCCACGTCGGCGCAAGCCACGCCGCCGACCAAGGCGAAAGCGAGAAGCCAGAGTCCATGGATGCGCGCCACGGCGACATTGTAGCGGGTTTGCGCTCGATGTGCCGCCCCTTGCTTGACGACCAAAACCTGTGTACTTCTACACATCTGCCATGATCGAAGTGCACAAGCTCACCAAGTATTTCGGCGAGCGGGCGGCCATCCGCGATCTCGACTTCTCCATCGCCAAGGGGGAAGTTGTCGGTTTCCTGGGCCTCAACGGAGCCGGCAAGACGACCACGCTGCGGATCCTGGGCTGCCTGCTTTTGCCCACCTCGGGAACCGTGTCGGTGGACGGAATCGAGGTGACCGTGAATCCCTACGGTATCCGCCGCAAGATCGGCTTTCTGCCCGATGTGCCGCCCCTTTATCCCGAAATGACCGTGGGCGCCTATCTGGCCTTTGCCGCGCGCCTGCACCAGGTGCCCGGCCGCGAGGTCGCCGCGCGCGTCGCCGAGGTCGAGGAAAAGACGGCTCTGCGCGAAGTGCACGGACAAGTGATTGGCGAACTTTCGCACGGCTTTCGCAAGCGCGTTGGCCTTGCGCAAGCCATCGTGCACAAGCCTGCGCTGCTTATTCTCGACGAACCGTCGGCCGGCCTCGACCCCGCCCAGGTCATCGAGATGCGCAACCTCGTGCACGGCCTGCGCGGCGAACACACCGTGCTCATCTCCAGCCACTTCCTGGCGGAAATCAGCCAGACCTGCGATCGCCTGCTGGTCATCCACGGCGGCGAACTGGTGGGCCAAGGCAGCGAGGAAGATCTGGCGGCGGCCATGGGCCAAGGGAGCAGCACCATCGAAGCCGAGGTACGCGGCCGGCCGAGCGGCATGGCCGCCCGCCTAGCGAAAATCCCTGGTGTCAGCAAGGCCGACGAGCGCGACGATTCCGTCGCCACCGTGTTCGAAATCGCGGCCAGCACCGATGTGCGCGCCGATGTTGCGCGCCTGCTGGTGGGCGCGGGTTGCGATCTCGTCCGCCTCGATCGCAGCGCCTCGCGCCTGGAATCGATCTTCATGAATCTGACCCAGAAAACGACGGGAGGTCCGCAATGACCGCCGTGTGGCTCATCGCCCGCCGCGAACTCGGCACATATCTGCGCACCATGGGCGGCTACGTCATCGCCGCGGCCGCCTTGTTCGTGCAGAGCATTCTCTTCAACGCCATCGCGCTCGGCAGCGAGCAAAGCCAGCTCTCCACCGAAGTCCTAAGCAGGTTCTTCTGGACCCATAGCGGCGTCACCATGACTGCCTGTATCCTGCTTTCCATGCGCTTGCTCGCCGAGGAGCGCCTGACCGGGACCATGGTGCTCCTCGAATCCTCGCCGGTGCGCGAAAGCGAGATCGTGCTCGGCAAATTCCTCTCCGCGCTGATCTTTCTCACGCTCATGACCCTTGCCGGGATCTTCATGCCCCTCCTCATTCTGGTACACGGCAAGCTTTCGCTCGGGCACGTTGCGGCCGGCTACCTCGGCATTCTCCTGCTCGGCAGCGCTTCGCTGGCCCTCGGCCTTCTGGCCTCGGCCCTGACGCGCTCGCAGTTGGTGGCGGCCATCGTCGGAACCGCGCTCTTGGTGGGGGCCATCCTCGTCTATCCACTCGCCGCCCTCGTCGAAGCACCGCTTAACGACGTGCTCCTCGCCTTGGGCATCTGGCACCGACACTTCCCCGCCTTCCAGACAGGCATCATCAATCTGCGCGACGTCGTGTACTACCTCTTGGTCACCTACTTCGCGTTGTTTCTCTCCGTCCGGGTGCTGGAGGCGCGGCGATGGAGCTGAATCACAAGAAAACCCCGTCGCTCTGCTTTGGCGCCGGCCTGGTGCTGGTCTACCTCGGCGAGCGCGTTCTCGAACCTGGCCGCACGGCCACCACCGCCCTTTTTCTTGGCCTCGGCGCCACGCTCCTAGCCCTCGTCCTCGGCATCCGCCAAGGCAAGGGGCGGGCCGCGGGTCGTGTGCTTCCCGCCCTCTACGGTCTCGGCTTGTTCGCCCTTTTGCTCTACTTCTGTCGCACGACTTTGCCGGCGCTTTTCGGTCATCGCGCCCTCGCAGTCGGCCAGCCCAAGCTCGACGGCGTCTTCGCCGCCCTGTGGCCCGCGTTCATGCTGGCCAGCCTTCTGCCCATCGTGCTGGTGGAATTCGCCCTCGCTTCCATGGCGCGCGCCCCGGTCGTCGACGCCCGCCGCGTACACGCGGCCCTGCGCTCGGGCTTGGGCATCGCCTGCGCCCTCGTGTTCTGCTTCGCGGTCTACTACATCGGTAGCGAGCGCAACCGCAAGGCCGACCTTTCCTTCTTCCGCACCGCCCGCGCCAGCGCGTTGACCAAGCAGCTGGTGGCGGCGCTCGACCAGCCCATCGAAGTCACACTCTTCTATCCCCCGGGAAGCGAGGTCGCCGAGGAGCTGGCCGGCTACTTCGGGGATCTGGCGCGCGCCTCCGGCAAGATCACCGTGTCCCGCGTGGATCAGGCCGTGGAACCGGCCAAGGCCAAGGCACTCGGGGTTTCCGGCAACGGCGCCGTGGCCATCGCGCGCGGGCCCCAGCACGAGCAGCTTCAGATTCCGCCCAAGCTCGAAGGCGCGCGCGGAAAACTGCGCACCCTCGATCAAGACGCCTACAAGCGCATCCTTTCCCTGTCGCGCGGCAAGCGCACGGTCTATCTGGCACAGGGCCACGAGGAGCGCAGCTTCGCGGCCCGACGTGACGGCAATGACGATGTTTCGCTCGGGCATTTGAAGGACCTGCTGGCGTCTCAGAACCTGGACACGCGAGATCTCGGCATGGCGCAGGGCCTCGGCAACGAAGTTCCCGGCGACGCGGCCCTGGTGCTTGTAATCGGGCCGCAACGGCCCATGCTGGCCGAGGAAACTGCGGCCCTTTTGCGCTACTTCCGGCAAGGCGGCCGGCTTCTGGTGGCCGTGGATCCGGAAAGCGCGACGGCCACGGCGCCGCTTCTGGCCGGCCTCTCGCTCGAACTTTCGAACACTCCGCTGGTCAACGATCGCATGTACTGGGCGCGCACCCACCAGAAGATCGACCGCATGGGAATCGCGGCCGCGAGCTATTCACCCCACCCCGCCCTGGCCGCCTTGGCTCCCTTTGGCGCGCAGATGCCCATCGTGCTGCTCGGCGCCGGCGCGCTCGACAAGACCAAGGCCGCCCCCGATCCCGCGCCCAGTGTCGAGTTCATCATCAAGGCCGACCCCAGCACGTGGAACGACAAGAACGGCGACCTCGAATTCGACAAGGACAGCGAGCAGCGCAAAGCCTACGCTCTAGCGGCTGCCGTCAGCCTGCCCAAGGCGAGCGGGGCTTCGGCCACGGCCCAAGAAGCGCGGGCCATCGTGCTCGGCGATTCGGATGCCCTGTCCAATCTCATCATCGTCAACCGCGCCAATGCCATGCTGGCCATCGACGTGGTTCGATGGCTGCTCGGCGAGCCCGAGGCCGCGGGCCCCATCAACAACGAGGAAGACGTTCCCGTGCGCCACACACGCAAGCAGGACGTGTTCTGGTTCTACTCGACGGTGTTCCTGGCGCCGGCCCTGGTTCTGCTCGCCGGCTGGCTGGCGACCCATCGGCGCCGCAAGCGGGAGGTGAAGCCGTGACCCATCGCCAACTTGCATTCCAAGCCGGCCTGGCCGTGGTTGCGTTGACCGCCGCGTATTTCACCTGGCAGCGCGGCGTCGATCTGGCGCCCGGCGAAGTCGTGGTGGTCGACGCCGGCAAGAGCGACATCGCCAGCGTGCGCTTCGACGACGAAGAGAAAGGCACCTTTGCCGAGCTTGCCTCGCTATCCGACGAGAACGGCCCCTTCGTCGCCGTGCACCTTTCGGCGCAAGACAAACCCGGCGTGGGGAAGACCGGAGTGCCCACCAAGCTGCCCGAGCGAACCGTGCACGGCGGTGACTCCGCGGAAAAGCTCCTGTCGAGCTTCGCCCCCTTGCGCGCCAGCCGCGGTCTAGGCGTGCTCGCCGAGACTAAGCTGAAGGATCTCGGACTCGCCGGCAGCCGCAAGCGCATCACCCTCGCGCTTCGCACCGGCAAGCGCACCTTCGCCATCGCGCCCGCGCCTCCTGGCGGCTCCGATCCCTACCTGCGCGATGAAGCCAACGGCCAGGTCTACGTCGTCAGCCGCTCCATGCTCTCGGATTTCCAAACCGCGGCCTCCTCGCTCATCGAGCGCCACCTGCACGCTTTCCGGCTGGAGGAAGCAGACCGCCTGGTCCTCGCCGCCGGTGGTGCCCGCAAAGACTATCGCCTGTCTCACGACGAGAACGGCGTGCACCTTTCCCCGTCGAGCGCGCCTGACAAACCCGACACGGCGGCCAAGACCTGGCACGACCGCATGTTCAGCCTATGGCCCGTCGAGGTGCTCGGCAAAGACGAGACTCCCAGTGGAGGTACACCGCAAGTCGAGCTGCGCGTGGACTACAGCCTGCGCGGCCGGCGTCTGGGATTCGTCGAGGTGGCCAAGCTCGCGGCGCCTGCTCCGGTCAGCAGCGCGAGCGAAGGCGCCAAGAACAAGTTCTTCGCCCGCAGCGAACGCACCTTGGGCTGGATCGAACTGCCAGTGGATTCGCAGCACCTGCTCGACGACGCGAAACCGTTCCTGCGCTAGGCGAAGGAGGCATTCGGGAAAGCGGCGCTCGGCTACTGCGTGCGGGCCGGGGTCGCCCCCATAGGCATTGACCGGATGAGCAGCGAAAATCGAGCATTCAGGGAATCCCGGAATCCCCGTCCGAAGGTAGATGAAGGAATCCCCGTCTAGAGCGCCGAACGGGTTGAAAGTGCAATAATCACGCGGCCCTCTGCTGCGGCAGGGCTGCGACAATTCGGCGGTCGAGGACCTCCAGATTCAACAC
>Ga0224559_1000570_pt1 | contig 23944 bp, 16 predicted proteins | sample 714S33034metaG_FD_180676 | JGI IMG/M metagenome (GOLD analysis project Ga0224559, IMG submission 180676) | Peat soil microbial communities from Stordalen Mire, Sweden - 717 S3 30-34 | ecosystem: Environmental > Terrestrial > Soil > Wetlands > Peat | place: Sweden: Norrbotten County, Stordalen... | reverse complement strand
TTTAACCTTGATTGGTGCGCTCGGCGGGATGGCTTCGGAATCCAATGCATTTAAATATTGTAATAAGATTTAAATCGGGCTAATATGACTCTTAACAATATAAACAAGGGGTTAAATTTTGCCTTTGGGAGCCCAAAATTCAAATCAGAATTCAACTAACGACTATTTAGGCCGTTCCTCCCCTGATTTATCCAAATCTGGAATGCTCGACTTATCGACCATTGGTCTCCTCCAGGATTGGAGTAACGCTTTCTCATGGGCCGCCAAAAATCAGGTTCAAAGTGATCTAATACTTATAATCAATCCTTGTCTACTCAGGAATATGCCTGGGGAAATTGGACACATATTAGCCAGTATAAGCAGTGAGAATTCTAAATCAATTTTGCGAGAATGGGCAAACCAGTTTAACACTGCAATTCCTTTGTTGAATCTTGGTGAGGCGGCATTCCAAGATCAACAGATTTTTGCGAACTACCCGAGACCTACATTAACATCATCGCGTAAGTTGTTCCACGGATTACTTGAAACTCATTATTTGCTCGCCCTTTGTTCAGAAAGAACCCCTCGTTTAAAAGAAGAACATCAAATCTGGATCGAAAGACTTCGACTTTGGATATTGGTTCATTCTTTGCATCGCAGTAAAACTGGGAATTATCAAGACACCGCTATTGGTGAAGTTGCATCGAAACTGCGAATGGCTTTCGACCAAGATAATGATTGGCGTTTCTTGTATTGCAACGTACTGTATTCTGATGCAAGAGATTTCGAGGAAATCAATCGCTTTTTCGAATACCGAGCCGAACGTCTCCTAGCTACAAAGCTGAAACCTACTCTTCGGCAATACTTACGTGAATTGATCAAAGTCGCAACTAAGACCGACTGTAGATCAGCTAAGTCATCCGGATTACCTGAGCCAATATCATTCGACCAAACGTCGTACGAATCTCTCACACATTTACCAACTATAAATGCTGAGAAAGTAATCGATGATGAACCGGAAAGTACAAGTGAAGGGGAACTAATTCTTGCTGACGAAGAAGCGGGCATTGACTTAGTCTCCTTCCCAGTAGATAGCAGGGAATCTTTTGTATATCAGAACCTGCAGGGTAGCAGTATACTACTTTACAGTAACGAGGAAACGCAGTACCTGCCTTGGTCGTGGCAAAGAATTAATCCTTATGAAACAAAAAATATTCTAAATTGGATCGATGCTTCTAAAACTTCCCCATCAGCCAAAATTCAGTACATTTCTTTGATTACTTGGCTTGCGATAACCATAGGAAGAACCTTCAAACGCACGCTCGAGCTTAGCATCACGTCAACGATCGCAGACGAATGGTCCATCGTTCCCAACTTGGATTTGTTACAAAGACTACCACCAAGACGCAACCCTGGATGGAAGCCTAAATCAAATCATGAACTCGAGTGGATCATGCCCTTTTCCACTGAGCAAACTTTACCAATCCCCAATTCATTCAGTCAATTTCTTACTTTTCGTTTGAAACACTCACCAAATGCTCTTCAGCTTGGAGAACTTTGGGACATTAATTGGGGAGATTCTCCAGAAGATTTGTTCAAGCAAGAAATGGCTTTAGTTTCTCCTCGTGTTACTGGTGGTATGCTGTCAGGATATTTTCCACAAAGGATATACGAAAATTCAGGTGACCAAGCATTTGCTAGATTACTTTCCAGCCATCCTGCAACTGCACTCCCAGCTTCGTGCGCCTATGCTAACTGGCCTGCAAAGCAGTGTGATACATTTTTTGAAAATAGAATTGCCCCTATTGGCGACTTGATAGAGTTGGGCAGCATGCTCGATCCCATTGAGGATCGACTTCGCCGTTCGATTGTCTCAGCATTACTAAAGCTAGAAACACTAAGAATCTCATCCAACATCCTCGACTTTCATAACGCGTATACCGCTTATGTTGTAACAGCATTATTCGCAGCAACGGGTGGACGACCAATACGCGACCCTTTCGAATCTCACTCACATTTTGATTTTGATCACCGCTTTGTATTCATGGACGACAAACATAGTGGCGACAATCGCCAATCGAGGCTTGTACCCATTCCAAATGCTATCTGTGAAATTGTTGGGAAAGACTACGTCGCGCACCTCAAACTGCTGGCGGACTATATAAAAGATGCCAGCCCAGCAATGGCTAAAGATATTGAGGGACTTCTACTACCAAGTTACAAGGCAAATATGCCATTTTTGTTTTTCATGGATAACGATGGTACCTGGAAGACCGTCTCCGAGGAAAGCATCATGTCACTTGGGTTGTATGATTGGCCACTTCCGCTAAATCATTTTCGTCATCGATTGTCACAACAGCTTCGAAGACGCAATGTTGATCCCGAAATAATCGATTCAATACTCGGTCACACCGAGGGCGGATCGGCCACTCATGGAGATTATTCCGTTCGGATTTGGATTCACGATATGAACGTGGTAAGGCCCTTACTTGATTCAAGTTATTCTTCTCTCGGTTTTGCCCGAGTCGCGCCATGGGTAGGAGCGTCTAAAAAATTGGAGTTCGTGGATAGTGAGCACAAAACCCGCAGCGTAGCTTTTGGATCATTGGCCCGAGAAAGACAGCGAATTGCAACATTACGCTCAATCATCCTTGACACTAGAATCCAAATACAAAATTCCCTTAACGGCCGCTCCCTGTCTGAACTTTCCGAAAAGGAAATCGATGCATTATCACGTGATCTTTTGTTTCAGCAAAATGGAATGCCACATCCACGTGGATATCGAAAATACCAAATCTTTTTAAAACGGGTTGAACGTGAATGGAAGACCAACAAAAAGAAAGTCAAGATTTCCAAACGCTACCAAGCGCTTCAAGTTGAACAAACGCCGTTCAACAAATATGCACCTAAATCTTACGACGCATATGAGAAGCTGAAAATACTCGCCAATTCAATTCCTGATTCTGACACTAAAAATTTAAGTGCGGGCAATTGCGCAGTATATGCTTGTACACTTCTTTGCATAGAAAACCGAATAACCGATACAAAATTGTTGCTGGACGTAATGCACGGCAAAAATTTCCGGTTAGTCATTCTGAAAAATCAGCCTTATCTGGAATATGCGCTCGGCTTGAAAGGCTGCCTGTCAGACAGTCCGGTCAGACGATTTAAGGTTTCTTCTCGCACAGCTTCACTTTTGAATTATGTTCTATCCGTACGGAAAAGTTTCACTTTAAATAGTCTGCCGACCACGCATGTCCAGTTTGATGATGTGATCCATGAATTGGCCGAAATTGATACTGACCAGAATCCCGCAAAATTCATCAGAGGACTTGCCTTACTCGTTGACCAATACAACGTGATGACATTGCCGGGTGTTCTTGCTGCACTTCTTGCTGGCAGGGTCGAAACTTACGCGCCATCTTGGCGCAACTGGGTTAGTAAAGTTTTGGGCTGGCCAATAGATATAAAGTTGGATAAGGCAGAGTTACTGGATGACGAAAACTCTTCTGAAGATTTCTCAGTCACTGTCACAAACACTAAACCGCACGACATCCAACAAGACCAGCTTCAAATAAATACCAGTATTTTCTTAGGCAAACTCTCTGTACTAATACCGCATGAGGATACCTCAGACAAGGGGTTCTCCTCAGCTAAGCGCAGAGATATTGCACGCGATATGCTTCAAACAATTGAAGAGCACGAAGGCATGGTCAGCCCAACGATTCTAATACTTGGCAGATGGTGCTGCAAACTACTTTTCCGAAAAGTGAATGATCATTTCATAACTTTCAATTCGATTACACGCTATCTTGGTTCGCTACGTCCGCCATTCGAGAAAATCGCGTATGCAGTAAATTTGCTGGACATGGACGATGAAGATTTAACTATATTCTATGAAAGAATCCTTGAAGCCAGTAATGCGAAGGACAAATTGTATGTTGCTGAACGTCTCGCTGAGTTTCACAGATACGCTCGTCGTGAATACGCTATTGAGGATCCTAACTGGAATGAATTGCCCGAGTTGTCCAAGTTGATTCATGTTTCTCCTTTAACGTTCAATGAGATGGAATACCAATCTGCATTCCGCCTCTTGCTTCACACAAAAGAATCCAATCGAATTGCGAAGGAAATTCCAGCGTTAATTTTAATGTTTTGTTATCGATTTGGCCTTCGCATGGCTGAAGCATTAGGCCTTCTACGCGAAGATATAGTCACGATTGAATCCACTTTGGTCATTCATATACGGAATAATAAATTTCGCCGGCTTAAAACCATTGCTTCTAGGCGACAACTACCTCTCTTGTTTGGGATAACTAAGAAGGAGTCAACCTTACTCGCATCCTGGTTGGCGCGCCATGAAGCAAAACATGGTAATAACCGATCTCTGCCACTTTTCTACGAAAAAGATAATTCAACTTTCTTGCCTGACCGTTCATTAGTTGGAAAATTGATTAATGCGGCGCTTAAAGTAGCAACAGGAAACAATGAGGTCTCATTGCATCATGCAAGACATTCCGCTGCACGCGAAATTGCATTGTGTGTAATTGGTGAATCTATTGGACATGTTGTACCCAAAGCTTCATCTGCGGTATTGAAAAATGCAGCAACAATTTTACTTGGACGAACGAACCCATCTCGCCGCACACTGTGGGCAGTTTCCCGCCATCTTGGTCATGCTCGACGAGAAACCACCTTGAGAAACTACTTGCATTTCCTTTATGAATGGTGCGATGCATATGTATCAGTTCCAAACTCGAATCAGACGCAAGGATTTGACAATGCAATCATACTTGACGAATTGCCGCGCCTTGCACCTGTTGATACTTCACTTCTTCATCGTGAATCTGGGTTTACGCAAGTTACTCCTGCAAATGTTCTGATGCTTTTTCGCCTTCTTGCACGTGGACGTCCTGTCACAAGTGCAGCTGCTGCTCTTTCTATTTCTAATGATGATGCCGATCGGGCACTCGATATTTTGCAATCATATAGTTTGAAGGTAAGACTAAGCAAAGCAAAACAGGCTGTCGGTACAGTAGAAAAATTATCTGATGATTCGAAGGTGATTTTAGGCAATGAAAAAAAGGAAGTCGGTGCTGAAAAATTTTTATCTGAAACGCGACTGCTTCGGCGAATTAAAGAACCCGCATGGGACCGTTTGATTGATTTGTGCAGTAGTTTAGGCACTTCTAAATCCGCGGACCTTACAAAGGGATATCCCGACTTTTTAGAGATGATTAGTCCGAATCGACAAATAATCTTGTGGGAGAGTCATCACTTTTATATTGTTAAATCATTCCTCGCATTTTTTAAGTTTGATAAAGAAGATTATATGTTAGTCAGGACCGATGTCGATTTAGAAAACCTAAACCAATTGCTAAAACAATTTAGCCTCGAGGCTACCACGCTAACTAAATTACGCTTGGTGAAAAATTTTCAGATCGACACGGTAATCACAGATGATGGTCGATTCCAAGTACGTGAGCGTTGCGCGCTAGTTATTCGTGAAAACAATTCAAAACCAATCCGCAACAGCATTGAATTTATCTCTTGTTTTATTGCATTTTGCCTGTCTTGCCACACCAAATAAGTGACATAAAGTTATATACATTCATATAAATAACAGTTACTTATCGAAAAATATGAGAAATAATTTTCTGTCCTGAGAAGTGACGTTTTTTGATGCTTTTTGAAACAGAATTCTGAAAAAAATGCAATATAGTACAGGTCCCTTTCAAATTTTAAGGAGACCTAAAATGAAGATTCAAATGTTTCAATTCTGCAATTTGCCATCATTTCCCGTAACCGCAAATCCCTCTGGTTTTTCAGGTGATTTTAGCTCTATTGACTGGCTTTTCTTCTTAAAACTTGGAGATTCCATGAAGCGTGTAATCGCCGAAGGTCTCGAGTTGCCATCTGAAAATTTCGCCGTCGAATGCATTGTTCATTTTGAAGATGGCAAATGCATACCATTAGTTATGTGTTCACTATTAACATCAAAGAACGTTGACGCTACAACTTATCAAATTGTGGATCAAGCCATTTCAGGATTTGCAACATTGATTTTGGCATTTGAAAAGATTTCACCGGAAGAATTTTCGAAACAATTCGCTGACCAAAAACATCATTCAATTGTCGCGCAACACGCCCTTGATTTTCTTCTAGTAAATGGAGGCAAACGCATCCCGGTTAAATTTTCTGTTCAAGGGCCATCAACCCAAAAAATATTCGCGGATCGATACGCTCGTAAACCTAAAGCTGACACAAAGAATTTCACTGAATCAATTTTGACAGGCAAGGTAACTTGCATTGATGTTGTAGGACGTAATTTCACTCTTTCACCAACAACAGGAATAAAGCGCACTGTCATTAATTTTGATGAAAAATTTAGTTTTGAACCTCTCAGACCAATGCTCGGGGAACCCATGCAACACAATTTCCACGTTCGCGAGTTGTTGGTCAACCGGAAAATTACTTTTGAACTCATTAAGATCGTCGAAGCAAATCTACCGGACGACGCGCCGGCCACTTTCACCAATTGAGCCTTTAATCTGTACTTGCATCTCTCTTTTGCTGGGGAGATGCAAATTTTGAATCGTATACCTCTGGTCTCAGCATGCACTTATTGGATTGGCAAGGTCGACCGAAAGTGCGGTCTGTGTGATGTGAAAATATTGCCATTCAGTATTTTTAAATGCAATATATGGAGTCCGTTTCAAACTTTTCTAGGTCTTCCAATCGGCCAAAGGAGACGCTGGCAATTTTCTAAAATTAATGCCAGTGAAGCCATTTGGAATGTCTGCTTCGCAGTTTTTCGAACCATCAGTATCGACCCAGAGTCAAAATCTGATTAGCCCTGAAGCGAAAATTGAGATGTCGTTAGTTATATGGCTTTAGCTAACAATATTAATCCACCGAAACTTCAAGATAATTGTTAATCTTCCGAAAGTAAAGTTGCGTTAGCTTACTAACTAGAACCGTTTGTGTATTGGATTTCCAAGGCGCGAGGATACTCTACCTGAATTTTCCGACAATACGTAAGGTGCAAGTCGACTAGAGTTTCATCGCCCTTTACCTCTACTGCCTGGGCTTTCACGAACGAGCCCTCAGATGACTGTGTGAATGCCAGATCCTTAAAGGTTTCCCTCGCCAACAATACTGAAGATCCAAACGGAATAAATCCAGTGAACACCTCTATGTTGTTGAAATCCGCAAGATAACCATCTCCACGGCCATTCGGCTCTCTCCGTACTTCCATATCCTCCGGGCGCTGGTATTTACTCTCAGAGGTAGGATACTGCCAATCCCAAACCCAGCCTGGCTGAGTCGGGTTATTTAAAATCAGTATTGGTGTCAGACCTTGTTTTACATACTGCGCTGCCTCCTGTTTTAATAAAACCCAATACTCGCTAGCGGACTGAGCAGTGACCTTAGTAACTTGGCATTCGCTCAGAACATCAGACAAAATTAGCGCACCTACATGATCGGCAATCGTACTCCCAAGCCACTCGCTTTCGTTAGATGCTCGCTGTGCCATTTCAACTGCTGTGAGCTCTCCTTTTAGGGTCTTATTGCGAATTAGCGTAAATGGTTTAAGTTCTTCAGTGGATGAATGTACAGACTTGAAAAGTCCAAGTGGAAACTTGCCAGTCTTGGCAACAAATCCTGTGGCAGAAGCTGCTGTTTCTAGTTCTTTCAATCGTATTTCACTGACAGGTTCACTAATAATTTTTTTATTTTGCATCTCATTAATTTGATCGAGGAGGCCCTGAAGGGATGCAATAGTTCTTGCGCGCCCCTCCTCTGGAGTATGCATATTGTCGACACGCTGAATAATGTCTGCGATTAGATTAGTGTATTCAAATCCACCTGCTGGTGCCAAACGTGCAAGCCACATCTCAACAGTGCGTTTCGCACTCTCCGTACACGGGTACGCAGATGACACCCATGCGGAAAGCTGTCGCAACAATCTTTGCTGCGAATTCCAATCTCGTTTTGATAACACGATGAATAAGATCAGTTGAGCATCCTGAAGTGAGCGAACATCGTTCGCACCGACACTTGAATAAATCCGTCCAGATACCCAAGCAGACTTTGAGAGTTCGCTTGCGCTCTCGGCAAACTGATCTAGTCTGTTAGCATACCCCTGACGATATGTTTCAGAAGTTTGTTGTCGAACGAGAATAGTGAGCAAATCAGCCGCGGACAAATTACCGATTGTGTCGTAGCTTTCTCCACCACCTCGCCAGACTTTTCCCTTGAGCATCCCTTCTACAAGCAACAATGCTAGAGAACTTGGACCGGCCTGCTTTGTTGACCAAGTTATTAACACCTGAACAACGAGTAACCAGATGTCCTTACGGTAGTTCTTGATAGCCGCCGAAAATATCGCTCGTTGGATATCATCGGGTTTGTCCAAGGCATCTTTACCGAGCATAGCGTGGTCGATATCCAACAATGGAATTACTTCTTCCCATGATTTTGTTGCCAGATCGATTGTAAGAAATTCTGTCTTATCTAGAAGATAGAAAGGCTCGTGCTGCTCAAGATAGGAATGGCTCCACCATTTCGAAATTGAATCAGCCATCCATTCCGCTGCAGCTTGATCTCCGCGCATGACAGCACTTAGAAGCATAATTGCCGTTTCTTCAATATGTCGTGTGAAAAGATCTGTCATCTCCTGAATATCTTCCCACCCGCATAGCTTTCTATTTCCCGTCTTAGGATTAATTGCGTCTTTAGCAGATTCCCATCCACCAATAAATCCTCGCAGAACATTTTCGTATACCCCCTGATAAGGAGGTTTGAGCAGCACACTTGAAAAGTGCCCATGCTCTTGGAAGCCCTGCTCTTCTGCTGTCCTTACCCACCAGTTGCCTAAATTAAACATTAGAAGCGGTGGCAATCTCAGCAGATGCTCCTTAATTTTAACTGGGGCAACAGCCAACTCTTCACTATGGAAAAGATGGCTTACTACATAGCAAAGGTGCTGAATAGGCCGAGACTCATCAGGGAGAATACGAACCGCTGCATCAAACAACGAGCGGTAAGAGTTTGCCCAAAGTGTATGCGCTGGTCTGTCTGTGAAACTAAAGACATCTGGTAGCAAGGCATAACTCCAAGGCTTATCGTCTTCATTTTTAATATTGGTTGCCCCAATAAGAACGATGTGCAAATTCGTAATTTTTTTGTAGGCCTGTTCAAAAGCAGGGATATTTCCGCTCCCCACCGCGACTCGTGCCTCATCCTCATTTTCGGAAAGTAAATCCACAGGTGGAATATGGCGGCGTTCAACTCGCTTAGGACTAAACGAAAAAGATAGATGAATGAGTCCCCTAGAAATTAGCCCTAACTTTGTGTCACCCTGCGTCCGGCACAAGCTAATTACCCCTTGAGAAACTCCCCCCGCCATTGCTGGAAAAATTAGCAACTCTGATTTTGGTCTTGCCCTACTGCTCGTGGTTGGCTTGGGATGGATTTTGTTTGCCTTCTTTAACCATGACGAAATTACAATGCGCAGTAACCAGAAGCGCACATTTACCAACCTTGATTCTTCATGTAAGTCTTTCTCAACAAAAGCTTCGCCCTCAGAACGACCATATGGGTGAATGAGTATTTGCGGTTTTCCGGCTGCCGAGTCATCAAAATGTTTGGGGCCTTGAAGCCAATTCCTGTCTTGTGCCATAGCTAGATACTGAAAGCGAAACAGGTTGGCAAACTCTCTTGGCAGCGCAATATTAACGGCATACTTTTTGATAACATCAAACTCAAAATCAGTTCTCAGGAATTCCACGGTGCGATATATGAACCAGATAGTTAGCACCGTGTTAAAGGCAAACCAGACTGAGTCCAATGCTGCCCAAGCTACAACTGTCTTAAGTGTATAAGTAGCCAAGAGCAGAAACTGAACTCCCATTGTCAAGACAAGGAACAGCGAACTCAGACCTGCAACGACAGCTGCGGAGTCTAATAAGTAAACTTGCAAGACTACTTTGGTTGAGGGGCGTCGCTGAAGCAGAAGTGCTACAAAAGATATTACAAAAGGGAAGACAAGAGCTGCAATCGTTGTCTGTACACTCCAAAGTGACGTGAAGTATGTGAGCTGTTCTGATGCCGCCCACATTTTCCAGTAACCGGAAAACCATTCCTCAGGTAGTAGAAGTCCACCAATAACAGTGACGATTAGAAGGAATGTAAGCGCAAGTCCATACTGTAACGGGTGCTCTCCTGCTGTATAAATTTCCTTCTCATACCAACGGTAACGGAGTCGACTTCGGAGGGGGTTTTGATTGCGCCACTCCTTCTCGTCTTTTCTAAGGAGAAAATTAATCGAGGGCGGGTAGGAGTCAAGAAAGTTTTTCATTGGCGACAAACCGATTTCACGATTATTGCAACGCAGCCGCAATTTCCCTAAAGCTGTTCAAACCGGCTTCAAGATTTTCGATAATTTCGCCTGCCAGAACATCAGGCTCCGGCAAGTTATCAAGATCGGCAAGGCTCTTATCTTTCAACCAGAAAATATCCAGACTGGTTTTGTCGCGTGCGACAATTTGCTCATAGCTGAATTTGCGCCATCTGCCTTCAGGATTAGTGGCCTCGCTCCATACTTCTTTGCGCTCATGACGATTCAGCGGGTTATAGCAGGTAATGAATTCCTGCAAATCCTCAAAACGCAGCGGTTTCTTTTTCAGGGTGTGGTGAATGTTGGTGCGGTAGTCATAGAACCAAACTTCTTTTGTCCACGGCTCTTTGCTTGCAGCGTGGTTATCGAAGAACAGCACATTCGCCTTCACGCCATTGGCGTAAAAGATTCCGGTAGGTAAACGTAAAATGGTGTGTAGCTCAGTAGTTTCCAGCAACTTCTTACGCACTGTCTCACCCGCGCCGCCCTCGAATAGCACATTGTCCGGCACGACTACTGCCGCGCGTCCTGTGGTCTTCAACATAGTGCGAATGTGTTGCACAAAGTTGAGCTGTTTATTGGAAGTGGTCGCCCAGAAATCCTGCCGGTTGTAAGTCAGATCATCTTTTTCTTGTTCACCTTCATCATTGGTAAAGCTCATTGAGCTCTTCTTGCCGAATGGAGGATTCGCTAGCACATAGTCGAAAGATTTTGCAGAGGAAGCCACTAGCGCATCGTTGGGCGATACCATGCTATCGCCGTCGATTTCGCCGATGTTGTGCAAAAACATATTCATCAAAGCCAAACGGCGCGTACCCGCCACAATCTCGTTACCGTTAAAAGTATCGTGCTTGAGAAATGCCTTCTGCGTTTTGTCCATCTGGTGTTCCTTCACCAGAAAATCATAGGCCGCGAGAAAGAAGCCCCCTGTACCGCAGGCCGGATCAGCGATAGTTTTGCCGGGTTCAGGCCGCACGCATTCCACCATCGCCCGAATCAAGGCGCGCGGCGTGAAGTATTGCCCCGCGCCGGACTTGGTATCTTCCGCATTGCGTTCCAGCAAGCCCTCGTAGATGTCACCCTTCACATCCGCGCCCATCGTCACCCACTGTGTTTCGTTCACCATGTCGATCAGGCGATACAGCTTGGCAGGGTCTTGAATCTTGTTTTGCGCCTTGGTGAAAATTGTCCCCAATATCCCCGGCTTGTTGCCCAGCTCGCGCAGCAGCGTCACGTAATGCACTTCCAGCTCCGCACCGCGTTTGGCTTTCAGGCTTTGCCAGTTATATTCGACGGGGATGCCCACCTTGCGGTTATACGGCGGCTGGCTGTATTCATCCGCCATTTTCAGGAAGATCAAATAAGTGAGCTGTTCCAGATAATCGCCATAGCCCACTCCGTCGTCGCGCAACGTAGTGCAAAAACTCCAGACTTTGGAAACGATAGATGCGGTTGCGTTCATGTGCGTGCTTTCTTACTTGTTGGTTGTGCTGATTTCTCTGCTTTGATTCGTGGCAGGAGTGCGGAGGCGGGTTCGTCGTGCGAGTCTTGCGGCACCAGTTGGCCGGAGAAAGCTTTTTTCAAGATTGATTGGCGCAGGGCTTCGGATTGTTTCAATGTTTCGTCAATCTGATCTTCTAAGAATGCGACATTAGTTAGCTTTTCCTCAACATCATCAAGAATAATTTGTTGATGCTTTAGTGATGGCACTATGACTTTCAGGGTCAGGAATTTTTCCTGCGTCAAATTTAGACCGCTATCACTGATTCCAGATTTCAATTTTTCCAGTTCACTGAGAACCTCTGATGTGTTTAGCAGCATCACCAGATATTGAGGAAGGATTTTTTCTTTTTGGACCTGCAGTCGATAAGCTTTGTCGCAAACCATAAGCCTTGGTCGTGTGCTTTTTACAAAACAAGCAATGCCAACTCGTGTGCGTGGCCCCGCTCGCGTAATCAATACATCGCCAGGAATAATTTCCAAGTGTGGCCTAGGTGTTAATCCGACTGGAAGTTGTTTGTTCTTAGTATCATCAAAATTGAGTGGTTGTATCGCAGTGGTTTTAATCACACCCCATTCATCATCACTTGGCGACGGAGTTTCCAAACAGCGCGGACTCCAGCCTTGGCCCAAGGATTGAATAACATCGCTAAGTGAGAAAAGGCATTCTTCGCCGAAAGGTTGAGCGATGATTCCTTTTTGAGCAAGTCCTTTCCCCGCGAAGGCGTGTTTCAGCAGGGCTTGGCGATACACCTTGAGCTGCGCGCACGCAGTCTTCAGGTTTTCGATGCCCTTGTCCAGCTCGGAAAACAGCTCCTCGATTTTGGCGACGATGCGGTGTTGTTCGTTTGTGGGTGGAAGCGGGATTTCACATGAACTTAAGTACGGAGTTGTTACGCGCCGCTGACCAACTGCCCCTGACATATTGTGTTCAGCCTCGCGGCGAAAACTTTGTGATGAAACGTAGTAGTAAACGTACTTCGCGTTTACACCAAATAGCGCACGAAGAACATGAAATTCGGTTGAGCCAAAGCCTATGCCATTTATGACTTCTGGCACTACAGCCATTTTTCCGTTTTCCATGCAGGGGGTAATCTTGGCAAATAGAACATCCCCTTCTCGAAAAGGCGTGTAACCTTTTTTCACCTCAGAAAATTTGCGTATTCCAGTGACATCAATAATCCCGCTTTCCGCTTGAACAGCGGGCATCGGCACAAATGAAATATCGAGGTCATCAGAAATGTCGGCTTTATTGAGTGTCGGGTTTACAGAGGTGATCTCAGAGATTTTGGCATCACACCAAGTATGAGGAAGAATACCAACGTTATTCACGCTCGCCCCCTTTTTCCTGCCACGCCGCAAACTCCAACGGACGCAACCCAAAGCGAATCGCGTTACCGCTATGTAGTGCTTTGAATTCCTCCATTGCCAGCACCACAAAACGTGGTTGATCTTCGTGTGTCACCGTGGTTGGCATGGTGGAGCGTATCGCTGTTTCGTTGGCAGATAGCCCACCGCGCACAATGGCGCGCACCGCCTCCGTCAGTTCATTACGGTAACGCAGCCGAAAGGTGTCCGGTGGAACCAGTTGCTGTTGCACGGCGACGTAGTGTTGGCAGGAGCGCTCATACGCCCAGACGAAAACATCACGCAATAGTTCGATACGGTTGAGTTCGTACACGCCCAGCACCGCATCCACATAGGCTTTTTCCGGCACGTCGATGAATGATAGCGGACACAGGTTGTGCTGGATGAGCGGGATGTTGGCGGCCAGACGTGAAACGCGCTTGTTTACATCCTCGAAGGGTTGCAGGTAGGGTAGATGCACCATCAGGAAAAATGATTGCTCGAACGGATCTTGAATTTCCGCCGCCATTTTCATGACGATATTGAATAGTTCTTCCAAGCGTTGCGGCATAGCAATTGGCAGATAAACGCTGCCGCTGATTTCCACCGGGCGGCTACGAATACGGCCACAGGTGAGCGGATCGGGCATCAGGCCGTCGGAAAGAAAGGCGTGCAAGGCAATAATGGTTTCAGGTGTGACACCCGCGTGTTCGGTGTCGCGCACTAAATATTCGATGGCGGATTTGTGGTTCAGGATCATCTGGGTTTCCAGTGCATCCTTGCCTTCGGCAGCCTGGCCAAATTCGATTAAGCGCTCGGTGTCGAGGCGGCTATAGGTATTACCTTCCAGCTTTGAAGATGCCCATGAAAGATCAATGAGCAGTCGATTCAGAATATCGCGGGCGAAGGTGCCTGCTGGTGTTTGCTCGGCGGGTGAGCGACCTAAACTATGCAGTTGGATGCGTAACGATTCTGGCAGGTAAGCGGTTTGGTTAGGTCTGTATTGTTCCAGAAATCCAATTTGGTAGCTGACCGGTTTGCGTTGTTGACGAGCTTGGCGAACATAATTTTTTATCTCTTGGCCTTCGGGGGAAACAGCCACATAAAGTTCAACAGTTGCCGACATGACATCAACGCCATCGGTTGCGTCTATCGATGCGCTAATTGGCGCTAGCAAATACTTAATTGCACGCCCCTCGCCCTCGACTCGGATTCGTTTTTGTTCGATCAGGGTAGCTATGCGCCGTTGTAACGTACGGCGCGGCAAGTTTGTACCAACGACCTGAGCTAACTCCTCCATGCCGATGCCATCAGGATATTGGGCTATCAGTTCAACGATCTGGTCAAATTGTTGGGTTGATACTATTTTTGGCATGTAATTAGCTTTTTGTGGCGCGAAATGCAGTATCGCGCCATTTTATTTGGCGCGCAATGCTTTTGTGCGCCATTTAACCCTGTTTAATGCTCAGGCGACCAACACTTCATTCAATTCATCTAAAAGCGCATCCATCTTTGCACCGAATAGTTGATACATCTTGCCCAGCCCGCCTTGCCCGTCAAACGGCGACATTTCAAGATCATCACGCTCTATGTGGAAGGAGTTGGCAACGTGGTCGCGGATCATGCGTAGCCAATCCATTTGTTCTTCGTTGAATTTATCACCGCCGCCGGAGTGGTGCTTCATTACCCAGTTTTGAAAGTTGCGGCGCACGGTGTCGTCGAAGGTGGAAAGTTTTTCATCCATGCCGCACACGCGGCGGATGAGCGCGACTAAGGCGGTGAGTTCGCTGATCGGCTGCGCGCCTTTGTAATCATCCAACTGGCGGTAGGCTTGCCACACGCGCAACGGGGCGAGCTTGGGTTTGTCGGCTTTGAGTTTGTCCAGCACTTGGCGGATCAGGTCGAAGCTGAGTTCACGCCTTCGGTACGGCTGGCTGAAAAAGATGGTGAGCGCGGCGATGTTGTCCTGATTGGCTTTGAGGTAGTCGGCAAATTCATCGGTGAGGGCTTGCGCGTTGTTGGCGGCATCTTTGTTCCATCCTGCCACCAGCACAGCATCGAGATTGTCGTGGTCGATGGTTTGCTCTTTGTCGCGGCGGATGGTTTCGATGAGCTCGACCAGTTCGCCATTCAACACTTTCGCAGCCTCGCCCACCAGTTGCGCTTGTGCTTGTTGGCGTTTGTCGTCACCAGGATCAGTGCCGATGGGTTGGCCTGCCAGTTGCAGCGCCTTGGCTTCGATGTTGTCGGCATCAATCGCGGCAAATAGTTTGCCAACGAGCTGGGTGAGTTCCATGCCGCCGCTGGCTTCGCGGATGCGGCGCTGGTCATCCACATCCAGTTGCTTGTTGAGCCGCGCCAAGCGTCCGGCGAGTGAACTCACCGTGTCTTCGTCCGTCGCGCCCATCATCACTTGCATCGCCAAGTCTTTGAGTGGCACGGTTGGTTTGGTGATGAGCGGCTGGCTGGCGGTTTTGAGCGATTTGGTGACACCGATGGCATCAACGATGACATAGTGGGTCTTCGCGCTGACGGCGGAGGGCGTGACTTTTTTCAGGTCGTCCATGTCCAGCGTGCGCGTGCCCCGGCCTTTCATCTGCTCGAAATAGTTGCGGCTTTTCACATCGCGCATAAACAGCAGGCATTCCAGCGGCTTCACGTCGGTGCCGGTGGCGATCATGTCCACGGTGACGGCGATGCGCGGAAAATAAGCGTTGCGAAAATCCGACAGAACCGACTTGGGGTCTTCCTCAATCTTGTAGGTGAGCTTTTTGCAGAAGGCGTTGCCCTCGCCGAATTCCTCGCGCACGGTCTGGATGATGTCGTCGGCATGGCTGTCGGTCTTGGCGAAAATCAGCGTCTTGGGCACTTCGGTGCGTCCGGGGAAAATCTCCGGCAGCTTTTCGCGAAAGGTGTGAATGACGGTGCGAATTTGATCCGGGTTGACGATGTTGCGATCCAACTGCGTGGCCGAATAGGCTTCGTCTTCATCCTGCTGTTCCCAACGCTTCTTGCGCGTGAGTTTTTCGCGCCGTTCAACTTGCTGCTGCGCGCTGATTTGCGCGCCTTGCTGGGTGATCTGCGTTTCGATCACGTAGATTTCATTGCCGACGTTCACGCCATCGGCCACGGCTTTTTCATGGCTGTAATCGCTGACTACATTCTTCCTGAAGAATCCGTAAGTGCGGTTGTCCGGCGTGGCAGTGAGACCGATCAGACTGGCATCAAAATAGTCGATCACTTGCTGCCACAGGTTGTAAATGGAACGGTGGCATTCGTCGATAAAGATGAAATCAAAAAACTCCGGCGGGACTTTTTCGTTATACACCACGGGCATCGGAGTTTTGGCTTGCTTCATTTCTGCCGGGTTAATTTCTTCGGCGGCTTCGTCCAATGGCGTATCTTTGAGAATGGAATACAGCCGCTGGATGGTACTGATGCACACCTGACTGTCTTTGGCGACGAATGAGGACTTGAGCCGCTGCACGTTATACAGCTCAGTGAACTTGCGGTTATCGTCAATCGGCACATAGGACATCATTTCCTGCTCGGCCTGTTCACCGAGGTTTTTGGTGTCCACCAGAAACAGGATGCGTTTGCCGTGCGAGTGTTTGAGCAGGCGATAGATGGCGGTAATGGCGGTGTAAGTCTTGCCCGCGCCGGTCGCCATTTGGATCAGCGCGCGTGGGCGGTCGGCCTTGAAAGAAGTTTCCAAATTGGTGATGGCGATTTCCTGGCAATCACGCAGGCGCAATTCCTTGGCAGGCAGATGGTTCGGGTTGAGTTCGGGGATGTGCTGCAACCGTTCGCGCAATGAGTCGCCCTGAGCCAGCCATTCCTTAATTGTTTCGGGACGGTGAAAACTGAATACTTCGCGTGATCGCGGCTTTGGGTCGCGGCCATCAGTGAAGCGCGTGATGATGCCGGTGCTTTCATAGAGAAACGGCAGTGGCTCTTTATTGTTAACCCACTTCAGCTTCGCCATTGCGTAACCTTCGGTTTGGCCTTCATGAGCGGTGAGTCGCTGCCCTTCTTCTTCGCGCTTAGCTTCAATCACACCTACCGCTTTTTTGTCCACGAACAACACATAGTCAGCAGGTCCGGTATCTGTTGGGTATTCGCGCACTGCCTGTCCCAACCCGGCATTCAGATCAACTTTCTTGGCGGACTGAACTACCCAACCCGCCTGCTTCAGCAGCGCGTCGATGTTGTCGCGGGCTTTCTGTTCTGGATTTTGGTTCTCGGTCATAGCTAAAACAAGTCAGGCCTAGTAAAAGCAATTGGCGAATAATATAAGAACCATATGATTAGAGGTGAAATTTATTAAGGCTTATCGTCTTCTCAGGTTCGTATTATGAATGTTTTAAGCACATCCAACAGACTCAGTGGTTAAAGTAGTTCTGAACCGAAGGCCACCTATAAAGAAATGCAAGGAGTCGAACTTGACCATAGCGGTAAACATAGCAGACAGGTTCTAAACTTATGCCGACGGTTCATGCATAATTCCGGCAAGATATGAATGCCCGCTAAGTGGTGCATACGCTCGAAGAACACTTAGTGTCAGTTACGGACGGTCTATGTGTAAAATATTAGGCTGTTTTGGGGTGCGATGCGCTTCGCTTATTGCGCTGGCTTCGAGAAGACTTTTGAGAGAACGAAATGACCGACATGCCAGAGCAAAGCAATAGTAAAACTGTCCTCACTATCGGCAATAGTGGACAAATAATTGCCATTGCGGTTGCAATTATCTACTTCTGTGGGTTTGTCACCGTCACGGCATATTTGGGCAGTCTAGGAATAAAGGAATACGAAGCATTTCGAACTCAATACATGATCTCTGGTACAACCCTATTAATACTGATGGGTCTGTATTACTACTTGGTAGGACGTCACGTAGCAAGCATTAATGAGGATACCAATAATGTTCGGGATATTTTAGTTAGAATTGGAGCTACAGGTGGGTATTGGGAATTGTACGCCCAAATTTTCCCTTTACTCGAGCTCTGTTTCTTTATAGTGGTTTCAACATTCGTATGTTCGTCACTGCTATTTACTATGAGTTCTCGCGCACTAATTTCGATGATTATCCCATTAGCGATGGGTTTGTTTTTTATTCAATCGACAATAATAAATAAAGATAGTAAGGATGCAAGTAAAGCATTCTTATTGTTAATTGGAATCTATTACTTAGCTGTAGTTCTTGCATTTTGGTACTTGGCTGATGGGTAATATTAAATTTTTTCTACTTCATCCTGTTTGGCACTTTTCTTCTTCTAATATTCCACGACAACTACAAATATGCCAGAAATAAAAAACTTTATGCGACGTATATGTCAGTCTTTGTACTGGTAACAATGTCAGGATTTTTTGGCAAATATTTTTATGGGCATGCTCGATCCGCGATTGGAGGAGGAGAACCTGAGTTTGTGCGAGTAGTAATTGACGATGCTAACACACCAAAAATCCTACAGAAGGAGCTAAATACTTCTGACTCGCTTTCAGCGTTGTTTGTTTTGATTGCTCAAACTGATTCTGAAATTTATCTTGGATACCCTCTTGGTAATGGTAATGAAGGTTTTAAAACGTTGATAAGAATTGACCGAAAATTGATAAAGGCAATTATTTCAAAAGATGTAGCCGTAATTAAATACATCAAGTTGGAATGAATTAGGAAATACGCAAGGTAATTTGTCCTTTGTACTAGCCCACGTAGCATGGGCAACATTCGGTGCAATGCGTAATCCAGTCTGGGGTATTTATAAAATCAAGGAGACAGGGAAAAAGTACATCATATTAAATACCACTGGTAGCTTCAGGTATGGCTTGGCGGTATTGAAAGAAGATGGTTTTTTATGTTCCGACATGGTGTTCGATACAAATGGTAAGGGATCCTATAACATTGCAGGGATGCCACAAGCCTATCAGGAAATCCCATTCACTCGTGTTGAAAAAACGGTTGAGGATGCCAGACAGATTGCAGTTGCGATCACTCTCAAGGAGTTTGATTCAGTCTCTTTTAAACTTGGCGTAACAGTATTGGTAAACGGCAAGGTCAACTCAACGAAAGAGGTTGGTTTTGATCTGATATCAGGGATGGCCGATATTGGTGGGCTACATATCGAGGCAGAAGCCGAAGGTAAGACATCAATCAAGATCAAATCGTTATCAGAACCTTCTGACTATGCAGTTTGGCTGAGTGACGTTTTTAAAATCGACAAAATTTAGTTTCCTAAGTCGAATCATTGTCGTCAGTGATTGAATGAAGAAGTGGGGGAGACGCAAAAGAACTTACTCACTTCTGACATTCAGCTTCAGATTAACAAAACTCGATCTGAGTTAAAAATGCACAAATATCAAAATTTAAAAAGGAAAGTATTAACCACATGAATAAATTAAAAATCATAATTCTTGCCAGTCTTGCTTTGATATCGTTAAACGCTTCGGCCTTTGATGATAAGCAGGTTACATATGACGGAAAAGGAATAGTCATTACGGATGTGTATAACGGCAAGGGCCCAAAAATTAACACCTCAAAATTACAAAAGGGTGTGTACCTCATGGCGAGTAACGCTATGTATCTGCCAGGGTATCGTGAAGATCCAGAATTCAAAAACACGGTTGGCTTGATCAAGACTTTTTTTGAGTCAAAGGGACTTAAAGTGGTGGATGAGCCTGAGAAGGCGGATGTGTCATTAACTTTCTCTGTGATGAAATCCTTCGATACGGCCGATGTCGAAAAAGCGGCTGGCGTCGGAAGTGTTGCTCATGTTGATGCAGGATCCGTAATACAGGCTATTACAACAGGTGGAATGAGTCTGATTGGCTCATTGGGAAGTGGAAAAAAAAGCATTGTATTTACTCACGTGGTGACCAATCCACGCAAGTTGGAATCCAAGGGTAAGTCAACGGTTGAGCCCGGTGATGGTGGAGAATTGCAAATGCAAGGTATTTCTATTGATTACAAACTGGACAGCAAGAATGAAGCCGCAAGCAGTACGGTTTTCAAAATGGTTCTGGATCAATGGTTCGACTTTTTTATAGTACAAGACGCACCACTTGCTAAAGCAACTGTTGCTGCGAGTTCTGAAGTACCTGCGACGGCAACTAAAGAAACAAATCCAAAGTAAGAAAACTTAATCATTAAACTTAACTCAACACGTTAAAGCAAGGCGCCAGAAAACTGGCGTTTTGTGCTCAATACAGTTTGAATTACAGATTAAACTAGATTTGCAAAAATTCATCTTCGGAAATGTAGTCGACTTTGCTATCTTGATTGCAATGACAGGAGTGCAATTCAAATGACAACCAAAGATGCAAATCAGAAATCAGAAGCCAAGCAAGAATTAAATAGCAAACTCATCCAATTCGTCGATGACTTTGCCGAATTCCATAGTATGAATTCATTTTATATTCTAGCGACGGCTTCAGTGATGTCCGGTCACGAACCCGTTGGGGAGGATGTTCAGCAGGGAGCAAAGCTATTTGCCCTTACGCTCCAGAATAAATCGAATGACCTCAAATCGGCGCTGAACGATTTTAGAGAAAACAATTCATAGTCGAGTTAATCACCAAGGACATTATTTATGTTATCAGACGCAATGGGTTTTTTATTGGGAGTTATTTTTATTGCTGCCGTCATCATGTCGAATGAAGGAAAAACGGATGATGATGCAGAAGTGATCAAGCGTCGACATTCAGACGATTACTTGACTGATCCGGTTTATAGTTATTTGCCGATGAATATTTATCATACAGATGATGATACCCATATCGATATCTGTAATGATGATTGGTAATATTAAGCGCGATAAGTTCCATCTTGAACTTACTCGGCAAATTGACATTGACCACATTCAAAGTCTCCAAAGGAGGCATGGAAATTCAGTTTAATCAAGGGAGGTAAATATGAAAAAATACAAGTTTGTGTGTACGCTAGAATTCAGTGACGTACTGGTTCAGACGATAATTTGGATCTTCTTATCGCGATAACATTTGGTATCGCGCTACCTTTTTTTGCTTATTTTTTTCTGCGCCTGATTATTAACAAAACCGAAATACACGAAATATCCTGACTACGATTGCGTTAATGCTCACATAACCAACTAAGTTTTTATACCAAGCGTAAGCCGGTGAGTCTTTCTCGCATCCTGCTTGTTTGCTTCGGTAACTTTCTTTCCAAAGGACTCTCGTTCCTTTTTGCTTGACTTGATGGCGTCAAGGCTTTGCTGACAACGCCAGCGCTTGCCGGTCTTTGTGACGATCTGGCGCATATCGGTTTTTGGGTGAGAAGTGCGGCAATGGTAGCAATAAACGTTTTCGGCTGTAGTCAATGTAACCCCCATTAGTACATTGGGCTGAATATATCGCAAAATTACCTAAACTAACACCGTTCCTGTGATGCGTTATATATGAAACCCTTTAAAGGAGAGGTTCGGCTTGCACTATTATTTAGGCCTAGTTGAAAAAAAGAACGTCTGGATTTTAAAAGAAGCAGACTTTACAAATTTTAATAATGTTGATTGCGTGAACGTCCGCATCAATTTTTATGAAGGTTCACAATTAACCCAAAGCCGCCAGCTGACTATGCAAATTGATTGCCGTAAAGGAGTCATTCGAATCGGAACCATTCAATGCATGAATCCATAGATGGTTGATCTTAGTACAACTGACGCGCAGTCCAACTTAACGGATCATTTCTCGCTATCCACTATCGGGTAATTCCGGCGTTGGTGCATGCAGTGAAGAATGGTGCAATCGCCAGTGCGGTTGTGCCTCACAAAAACTAGCGTGAAAGGCACGCGCTGACCGACAGGCAGCTCGCGGGTTCCGGCGACCACACCGAGGCGACCAGAAACAGCAATCGGGGTTGCAATCAATGTCCGCGCAGCTTGTTCGATGGCCTTGCGCATCCGCTTGGCAGCAATGGGATTATGCTTGGCATACCAAGCGATGGACTCTGCAAGTTCGGCAATGGCTTCTGGATGCCAATCAAGCTGCTTGCTTTTCGTTCCTGACATGCCGTTCTATCAAGTTGTCGAGCTCTTGCATGGCATCGTCGTGTGAGACACGCTTGACGCTTTGCATACGCGCCTTGACGACTTTGATGGCATGTTCGGTTGCTTCAAAGCCATCGCGCAGAACATGCTTGAGAACTTCATTGGGCGCGCGTCCTGCCTCATTAGCGAGTTTTTCCAGACGACGGGTATCGGTTTGAGATAGTGTCAGGGTATCCATGGCATCCTCCATAATAGAAATAATTATAGCGCAGCCATAAATCAGAGACTGAGCTTTTTCAACAGCGCAAAATTGAAATGAAGAAACCCCGCAGTAAGCTACGGGGTTTGATTCAGTCAACTCCACTTCTGATTCACAGTTGCTTTACATTTTTTCAGTATGGCCTGTGGCTACTCTCAATATTGAGAATACCCCTATTGCTCCAAGCCGCACGTTGCATTTTCGTGCAGCTTGCCCTCTTTGACTTCACTGCCCGTACCAGATCAGCACGCGATTATTGAAACAGTCATCAGCGACAAGACTCTGCCCTTTGAAGATAGCTAATCCGCAGGTGCCACCGTTCAGGCCGGTTGCGCCTCCCAATGATTGAGTACTGGTGCCAAAACCCGCTTGCCCCAGCACGACATCTGCCGCCTGCTGGTTGCTGGTGGGAAAGCTGTTCCACACGAGGATGCGGTTGTTGTTGGAGTCGCCGATGAAAAGTTGGAAACCGTTTGAGGTAACATCAGTTGGATAGTAGAAGGATTGTGCCGAAACTGTACCCGGTGCACTGGGTGTATTGTTTACTGCGGAAGAAAGCATATCCGGCTGACCGAGCACTACATCCGCCGCCTGCCCGCTGACGGTGGGGAAGGTATTCCAGATCAGCACCCGGTTGAATAAGCCGTCCGCCACTACCAGCTTCACCCCATCGGTCCACGCACCATAGATGGAGCCAGTAACCGAGGCTGTCGCCGATGCTGCAGTTGTACAGGTCGTGAAGTTCGGCTGACCAATGACGAGATCTGGCTGCGTGCCTGATACAGTGGGCAAGGTATTCCAGATCAGAAGCCGATTATGATCCGAGACCAACAGCTTGCCCCCAGCGATCATGACTGGATAGTTACTCTGCAGCGAATTCCGGGTGCAAGTGGCTGCTCCATCGCCAAGGATCACGCCGCGCGCATCGAACACCGTTTCACTGGTCGGCAGCGGCTGGTACAAGTTGACCTGATAGCCACCCGTGCTGGCATTCGGATAGACTTCGACGGCAAGCGCATTTGCTGCTGCCGCCGCGTAATAGTAAGGGATGATGTCGTTGTTGCTGCCCGCTGTAATAAAGTCAGGCGCCCCGAGTACAAAATCGGCTGGCGGGTTAAGTGCAGACCCGTTGGCCGGAATGGCATTGAACCCCAGGATGCGCTCATTGCCGTAGTCGTTGACGTAAAGCGCGCCATTGGTGCCGATGCCGACGCCCCAAGGCAGATGCATCCCGGTCTGTGTCGTCGCGGTGGCTGACTGTGTAAAATCCGGCTGACCCAGCACCATCCCCGCAGCCTGACCGTTGCTGAGCGGAATGAAGTCGACGCTGGTTCCGTTAATCGCGATGCTGGTGGACTCGCTTTGACTGGCCGTCTGGTAGTTAAAAGTGAGCGTCTGTGCGTACGTGCCCATGATAAGCGGCGCATAGCCCACGGTGAGCGTACAGGACGCAGCAGCGGC
>Ga0224559_1000569_pt1 | contig 24010 bp, 17 predicted proteins | sample 714S33034metaG_FD_180676 | JGI IMG/M metagenome (GOLD analysis project Ga0224559, IMG submission 180676) | Peat soil microbial communities from Stordalen Mire, Sweden - 717 S3 30-34 | ecosystem: Environmental > Terrestrial > Soil > Wetlands > Peat | place: Sweden: Norrbotten County, Stordalen... | reverse complement strand
CTCAAGAAAATCCTCGACCAATACAGACGCATGGATATTCACTTGGATTCAGAACAAATGGCGGCGTGATCCGTGATACGAACTCGGCACTGTCCAGTAGATGACTGAGAGACTAAAATTGTCTTTGGAGTACAGCCTGCCGGAATACCATTGCAAGTATCACGTAAAAAAACGTTTGCCATTGTATTTGGGTTATTTTCTGCGATATTCGGGGTGGCCGAATCAAATGTAATATAACGACCATCTGAGCTGATACCAGGATTATTCCCCCCTCCGGGATTTCCGTTATCATCTACAGAAATTAAAGTTGTAGATGTTGTACATCCAGAAATCGCTCCAATACATGTATCTCGAAGAAATACACAAGCTTGGTATACGCCACCTGGAACAGCACACACCTCAGTATTTGGTAGAATATTTGTAGCTGTAGAATCAAAAGTTACATAACGGCCATTGGCACTGATTGAGGATATTTTGCTATTAAGGTTTGGTGCAGATCCGTCATAGGTCAAAGAGATAGGAATTGTAGCCGGTATACATCCGTTTGGCGCGCCGATGCAGGTATCTCGTTCATAGATTTGTGCCCAAGTGCCAGCCACTCCGGCTCCAAGGTTCGTGGCGTCCGATTGAAAGGCCACATAACGTCCCGTGGCGCTGATCGACGGTGTAACATAAACATTGCCGTTCGCCGCTGTGCCGTCTGAAGCTACGGTAATCATCTGTACTACGCCCGCTTTTGCCACCGCTTTCGAGATTATATCAAATGAAATTGCATTCGATATAAGATTCAAAGATGAATCATAAACTTTGATGCTGGCCGTTCCCGGAGTAACCACCATTGTGCTGGAGACAGTCGCGGCAAGATTGATGCTGGAGCCGAATTGCGTTGGAAGCGCTGTTCCATTCCATTCAACTACCGAAGCGCCGGTAAAGCCCGTTCCATTGGCTAGGAGCGTAAATCCATTGACACCGGCGACAACCCAATTGGTTCCTCCCAGGATTGAACTCCCTCCAGTATTATACGGTGCGGTGTTAGTCAGTGTAATGGTTTTAGGCGGAGGGGGTTGTGTTCCCCCTCCGCTGTTATTGCTGCCGCAACCTACTGCCAGGGTAGCTACTAGAGCTACCCCGCAGAGAAGCATCCAATGAATCATTCGTTTGCTTTGCATCTTATCCCTCCCGCATTCCTGTTTTTCTGTCCGATTCTGCTGCAACTCTTTACCGTGAACCCGCTGCATCAATCAGTTCCTCCGGTGAGTTGAGTGGCGGATGGAGATGATGTTAGAGAGAAGGCAGGCGTTGTGAAGTATGTAGCGTTGAATGATTCAGAGGAGGTATCGTCTTGCATGGGCGACCGCCTTTTCTGCCGTTTTCGCGTGCGGCTCTGCTCTTGGCCTCACTTCGAACTCTACCACCGAGCCGCCCGAGAGAGGCCATCCACCGTTCTGTTCCGTAAACTCCTTGAAGAAGAGCGGGCACGTATAGATCCAAGTCGAGTTCGGGCCAGTAGAGGGCAAGTCCATCTTCGCTAATCTCAAAACGCAGGACGATATCATCCGATGCGTCACATAGCCGCTCAATCCTTGCTTTCGGAATATAATGCCGGCTTCCATCGTCCATGACCAACACGAACAGAGTTTCATCCTCGACATTTGCGAGGTAGACAGACATTAAGCGCAGTTCAGCGGGAAAAGCCGCTGAGTCAGCTTTTGCTTTTTCAATATCGTTGTCTGACGTAAGAATCCTATGCTCTGCCATGAATGCTCTCCCAAAGTTCTACGAGTTCGTCGAAGTTTGCCGCAGCCAAAACAAGCGTTTTTCGCACATCGGACTTTTTGGCATTAGGAGGCGAAATGGATCGTTCTCGATCTGCGATTATCACGTCACCGCCTACTAGCATGTCGATTACCACCCTTGTTCTGCCGAGTACCGCGTGGACATGGCGCGGAGGATGATCGTTCGGGTAAACACTAAAGCGCACGCACTCGAACGTCCTTGAACTCATCTTCTCATAATAACCCAAGCGTTGGGATAATCACACACAATTTTTTCAGGCCGTTTCCCACATTGGCGATGAACGAAAAATGAGACATATTTTGTAAGTATCCTCAATTTGATCAATCATTAACGAGGATTTAACTTCGGGACAATCTGATCCAATTTTGATTTCTCAAACTATGCGATTGCATTGATTTATGGGAGATAATCTTCTTTCTGCGTTTTAGACGGCACTACTTGAAGCGCTGGGTGGCTTTCAGGACTACGGAGAAGACGCCGGATTCGTCGCGGGCTACTTGGAGGGAGAGGTGACGGTTGATGGCGATTTCGGCTTGGATGAGCTGCTGGCTGGTGGTGTTGACGTTGGTGGCGTAGGTGAGGGTGAGGTTGCGGCCTAGCTGCTCCTCGACGATGATGCGGGAGGTGGAGTTGCCGAGGGCGCCGAGGTAGTTGGGATCGACTTTGACGCTGCCGGCACCGAAGAGCCGCTGGACGCGGGAGCTGACGGTGGCGTTGAGGGCACCGCCGAGGAACTCCAACGCAGACTCGACACTCCCGAGAAGCGCAAGGCGTTGCTCGTCGAGATTGGCAACTTGAACCCAGACGGTCAAGTAGCGGAGAGATTCCGGTAGGCGGCGCGAATTGACTCTAGTTCTTGCATACCACGGATGCAGTCTTGAAACCGCCCAGGAGCTTTTGGGCGGTTCACCGTTTCTGCACAGTACGCAGGACTATGACTGGCTTGGCGCCGGGATCTACTTTTGGGAAAACGACATTCTCCGCGCCTATCAGTGGGCGACTGAAGACCGTCTGCACTTCGACCATCCCTCGGTCGTTGGCGCGGTGATCGAATTGGGGAGTTGCCACGGGCTGACGACGCAGTCCGGAAATTCGGGAGCCGGAGCAGATCATGGGCGTCTTTCGCATTCCGGAATGGCAGCGCATGGAACTGGAATTGCCCAGCCTGTACGAACGCTCCTGATTTACAAGGCCTCCCGTGTATTTGGAAACAGTTCCGGCTGCTCGATGGCTGGCCGGGTGGCGTCTGTCCGCTTGCGGCTGGGCGCGCCGATCAGGCCGATCACTTCGAGGGATTGAATGGCCCGGCGGGGCAGGTAGATGCGCTGGGTGTTGGAGCGGGTGTCGGGCGGGGTGAGCAGCAGGCCGGAGCCTTCGATGAGCGAGCGGTCATTGGCGGCCAGACCCTCCAGCTCCTCGCCGTCGGTGAGGGTCATGCGCAGCCAGAGGCCGGGGGTGCGGGGGCGGATGGAGAAGCGCTTGTGGAGGAGGCGCTCGGGGTTGGCGGAGTCGGCTGCCGGAAGGTCGCGGAGGTAGCAGACCCACTTGACCTGTTCCCAAGGAAAGCGCAGCAGCTTGCCGCTCAGGTCGAGGATTTCCAACTCAGCGGAGTCCTGCCCGAAGCTGGCGGTGGTGTAGCCGGCGCACCAGTCGCGGGAGAACTTGCGCACGACAACGGGTTTGCGTGAGGAGGCCATTGCTCTGGATTGTCGCACAAACCTCCGCAGGCGTGGCAATCCAATTGCTTCGCGCGGCGAGACGATATTCACTTGCGACCGTTCCGGGATGGATTCCATTTGATCTGGATTTGAGTTGCGCGAGGCAAGAAGCGCGCGGTGAGAGCTTGAGAGCAATCGACCGGAGACGCATTCATCGCTCCTTCAGCATGGCCGCCGCGAATCTCAATCGAGTAGGGTGAAAGGGACGGGGCCAAAGAGCGTATGCGAGCGAGCATCGCTGGAGATGAAGGCGTCCCGGATCCGGCGCGATGAAGCTGCGCCGAATCCGGGAAAGCTTACGGCAGGCTACTGGATGGTGTACTTCGCCGAGGCTACCGCGCTGTTGGCGTAACCGGGAGCGATGGCGATGGCCTTCACGGTCTCGGTCGCCGTGACCTTGATCCCCGCCGAGGTGTAGAGCGTGGACTTGGCGGTTGGCGCTGTGCCGTCGATGGTGTAGTGGATCGCCGCGCCGGTCGTTGCATCGGTCAGAGTTACAGTCTGCGCGGCTTTGTAGCTTCCCGCCGCGGGTTTGAAGGCGGGCGTCGCCGCTGTTCCCAGGGATTTGACCGTCAATGTCCCGTTCACCAATGTGAAGCTGTAATTCTTGGCGGCCAGCGTGCCGATTTTGGCGACGATGGGGTAGGTTGCCACCGGCGAGGTCGTGGTGGCCGTAGTGCTGAGCGAGGCCGCGCCGGTCACGGCCTTGGCCGCCGTATCGCCGTTGACGAAGCCCTTGATGGTGTCGGTGAAGGCGGGATTGGCCGCTCCGTAAGCGCGGCTGACGTTGTTGGCGGTCACCGTCAGCGCGGCCTTCGTGACCGCGATGGAACGCTCCACTTGGGCGGCTTCGTCATAGTCGGGAGTGCCGGGTTGGTTGGCGGCCACCACCACCGTGCCAGCACCGGTGATGGTCAGCTTGTTTCCAGCGATCTTTCCCGGTCCCGAGACGATACTGAAGGTGACCGCGTTGCCCGAAGCTCCGCCGGTCGCCTTGAGCGTGATCGGCGCAACGCCATAGATGACCGGTGTCGTGGGTTGCGGGAAAGTGATGGTTTGCGTAGTCTTGTTGACCACGATCGTCCGCACCACCTCCGGCGCGGCGGCATAGTTGGCGTTGCCGGCCTGGTTGGCGGCCACGACCACCGTACCCAGGCCGGTAATGGTCAGTTTGTTGCCGCTGAGGGTTGCGAAAGCGGAGTCGAAGAGAATGCTGAAGGTGACCGGGTTGCCCGAGGTTCCGCCGGTCGCCGAGAGCGTGATGGGCTTGACGCCGTAGGCGACTGGCGAGGCGGGTTGGGTAAAGGCGATGGTCTGCGTGACTTGGTTCACCGTAATCACCGACGCGACCTCCGGCGCGGCGGCATAGGTGTTGTTTCCCGCCTGGCCGGCCGCCACCAATACCGTGCCTGCGCCGGTGATGGTCAGCTTGTTGCCGCTGACGCTGGCGGGGCCGGAGACGACGCTGAAGGTCACCGCCAGCCCGGAACTGGCCGTGGCCGAGAGGATGATGGGCTTTACGCCATAGGCGACTGGCGAGGCGGGTTGGGTGAAGGCGATGGTCTGCGTCAATCCTCCCTTACCGCTCAGCGCGATTCTTTGCGTGGCCGCGGTGGCGTTGTGCGTATTGTCGGTCAGCAACAGCGAGCCGCTTTGGGCACCCGGCGCCGTAGGCTGGAATTCGACCGTCAGCGTGCAAGTTGCTCCGCCGGCCAGCGTTGTACCCGGAATGCAATCGTTGGCGGCATCGCCGCTCTGCGGGAAGTTGGCCGGAAAACTTACCGCTGAAATGGTCAGAGGCGCGTTGCCATTATTCAGCACAGTCACCGTCTGCGCGTCGCTGGCGGAGCCTACGGCTGTCGCCGCAAAGTTCAGGTTGGGCGTTGCGGAATCCAACTCCTTCACGGCGTCGTTGCCCACGTCGGCGACGTAGACGTTGCCGCTCCCATCCACCGCCACGCCTCCGGGATATTTGAATCCGCTACCCAGCATGTTGATGGTGGGCGAGGCCGGGATGACGCCATCGACCGCCAAAATCTCGAACACCACATTGTTGTACGGGTCGGCGACATACACGTTGCCGATGGAGTCCACCGCCACTTTGGAGGAGTAGCTGAATCCGCTGGCCAGGGTGTTGATGGTGGGCGAGGCCGGAATGACGCCGTTGACCGCCAGAATCTCCCTCACCGCACCGTTGTCCATATCGGTGACGTAGACGTTGCCGCTCCCGTCCACCGCCACGCCTGGGGGATATGTGAATCCACTCAGAGTGCGTATGGTAGGCGAGGCCGGGATGACCCCGTTGACCGCCAGAATCTCTTTCACCGCATTGTTGCCGGTATCGGCGACGTAGACGTTGCCGCTCCCGTCCACCGCCACGCCTCCGGGATATTTGAATCCGCTACCCAGCGTGTTGATGGTGGGCGAGGCGGGGATGACCCCGTTGACCGCCAAAATCTCTTTCACAGCGTTGTCCAAATCGGCGACGTAGACGTTGCCGCTCCCGTCCACCGCCACGCTTTGGGGATTTGTGAATCCGCCGCCCAGCATATTGATGGTGGGCGAGGCGGGGATGACCCCGTTGACCGCCAAAATCTCTTTCACAGCGTAGTCCGCATCGGCGACGTATACGTTGCCGCTCCCGTCCACCGCCACACCACTGGGAACTGAGAATCCGCTGCCCAAGGTGACCGGCGTATTCGATGGGAAGGCCACTTGCGGTCCCAGGCCCGTGCCAACGACATTCCCGGTGGCGATCGTGGTTCCAGAGCCGTTGCGGAGAATTGCTGCGCCATAGCGCGCCCCAGGGTGCTTGGGCGCGAAGGTCACGTTCACCGTGCAGGTGTCGCCGGCGTTGTAGCTATGGCCGGTTCCATTCGTGGTGCAGCTTCCCGTGCCGGCATCGGCAAAATCAAGATTCGCCGCGCCCTGAGTCAAAACCGCCGTGGACACACCGCTGCCCGCCGTGTCGAACGTGAAGGTCAGGGTCAGGACCGCGCTCTTGCTGCCTAGATTGACCGCGCCGAGGTTGCTGCCGTTGGCTGGCAGTTCGACCACGCGATTATTGCCCGTATCGCCGACATAGACGTTGCCGCTCGCGTCCACCGCCACGCCGCCGGGGCCATTGCCGGCTTGGCTGACGAATCTGCCACCCAGCGTGTTAATGGTGGGCGAGGCCGGGATGACGCCACCGACCGCCAGAATCTCTTTCACCGCATAGTTGTAGAAATCGGCGACGTAGACGTTGCCGCTCCCGTCCACCGCCACGCTTCCGGGAGTATCGAATCCGCTGCCGAGCGTGTTAATGGTGGGCGAGGCGGGGATGACGCCACCGGCCGCCAGAATCTCCTTCACCGCATTGTTGCCCGAATCGGCGACGTAGAGGTTGCCCCTCGCGTCTATCGCCACGCCGCTGGGAGCCAAGAATCCGCTGCCCAGCGTGAGAATGGTGGGCGAGGCGGGGATGACGCCATCGACCGCCAGAATCTCCTTCACCGCACTGTTGCCGCAATCGCCGACGTATACATTGCCGCTCGCGTCCACCGCCACGCCTTGTGGAGCGCTGAATCCGCTACCCAGCGTGTTGATGGTGGGTGAGGCGGGAATGACCCCGTTGACCGCCAGAATCTCTTTCACGACATTGTTGTTGGTATCGGCGACGTAGACGTTGCCGCGGGCGTCCACCGTCACGGCAGAGGGATTTCTGAATCCGCTTCCCAGGGTGTGGATAACTGGCGAGGGGGGGATGACCCCGTTGACCGCCAGAATCTCCTTGAGCGCACTGTTTTTGAAATCGGCAACGTAGACGTTGCCGCTTTGGTCTACCGCCACGCCCTCTGGAAACGAGAAACCGCTGCCCAGCGTGGCCTGCGCTCAACCGAAGTGGGCGGTCTGCGCCCCAACCACGGCGCAGAAGCCGAGGCCGGCGGCCAGCAGGACGATTGCCAAGCGCAAGGCAGCCGTGCGGCCAATCCAACCATGAAACAGGCTGGCGGAAGGGGATGAAGAGGTTTTTGGTGCAACAAAAAGCGTGCGGAGTGTGCTGTGCGTGGCGATCATCGATAGACTCCTTCTTGCTAGGCCAACATTGTAAGAAAGAAAAGTTGCTGCAAGAGGGCGATAAACTACCGAAGCCGCGGGCCGGTTCCCGCTGGCAAACGCGATCGTCGCCCTTGGGCAAACCAGTCTATCATAATGTCTTCCTTGCCGGTCGCCTGCTCGAGAGGCATCGAGAAAAAGCGGGAACGATTGAAGGCGGCCACGATGTGTTGAAGAATGAACTGGCGGCCGGAGTCATGCCGACCCAAATACTTTGGGACCAATTCTGGGTAGCTGCGTCTGGCCATGCTGACGTATAACTTGCTGACGGCGTTGCAAAGGCTGGCCTTGCCCGCAGAGAACCTGACGGCGCGGCCCGCCACACCCTGGCGAGCCTGGATTGGCTCAAAAATTTCTTGCGATCGAGCCGTTCGACTACCGCCGGCAGCAAGCGAACCGGATGGGTTGCCGACACCAGGCCGTCCAGACAGGTCACCACCATGACCACCTGCTTCCGCTGGGGCTGTGGCAAACGAACCGACGCATATTCCACCCGCTCTTGACCCGCCAACACTTCGCCTGAGATGCGAACCTGTGGACCGGATCAATAATCAACCGGCTTTTATCGGAGCACAGCCGAGAGCGCGAGAGTTGTTCCCAGCCCTGCGACGGAGAGCACCGTTTCCAGCACTGTCCAGGTGGAGAGCGTCTCCTTCAGATTCAGCTTGAAGAAGGATTGAATCAGCCAGAAGCCGGGGTCGTTGACGTGCGAGAGCATGATTGAGCCGGTGCCGGTGGCCAGCACCAGCAACTCCGGGCGAATGCCGGCATGGGCGGCCATCGGTGCCAGCACCGCCGAAGCCACGGCCATGGCGACCGTCGCCGAGCCGGTGGCGACACGCACCACGGCGGCCATCAGCCAGGCCAGCAGCAGCGGTGGAATCGACGCGCCCAGAGCCAGGCCGACGGTAGCCTGCGCCGCCGCGGAATCGCGCAGAATGCCGCTCAATCCTCCCGCCGCAGCCAGAATGACCAGCACATTGGCGATAGGCTCGAAGGATTCGCCGGTCAGCTTGCGCAGAAGTTCGCGGCCATGATGCTGGCCGGTCTGGATGTGGCTTCCGAGCGTGACCAGCGCCACCAGAACGGCAATCAGCAGCGCTACGTCCGGCGTGCCGATGAAGTGGAGAATCTGGTTGGCGAGGCTGCCTGGAGCGGCCAGCGCGTCGGCCCAACTTCCCAGGAAGATCAGCGCCACGGGCAACAGAATCGCCGCCGCCGCGCGGATGTGACCGGCGGGCGCGGGGATGTTTTCCAATGGAAGATTCGATGGATGAATAGGCGTCATCAAGGGCGCGTGGGAATACTCCGTGGTCTCTCCCTCGGCGGCTAAAGCCGAAATCGTATTGAGGTCTATTTCGGCACGGTTGAAACCGTGCCCTTTCAAAGCCTGCTGCTCATCAGCATCTTCTTTCGTTTCAATTTTTGCCCGCTTCTCCCAGCGGCGCAAGCTGAGCCAGCCGAGGCCGGGACCGGCCAGCGCGGCGGCGGGCAGGCCGACGATGAGTCCCCAGAGAATGGTGCGGCCCAGATCGGCGTGGTACTGCGTGACGGCCAGCATGGCGGCTGGATGCGGCGGCAGCGTGCAGTGAACGATGGAAAGGCCGGCCAGCATCGGCATGGCGACCAGAATCGGCGGATGGTGGCTGCGTTCGGCGGCGGCGGCTACGATGGGCAGCAGCAGCACCAGGCCGACCTCGAAGAAGACCGGCATTCCGACCAGAATGCCCAGCGCCAGCAGCGCCCAGGGCAAGCCCTTCGGGCCGCAATTCTCGACCAGCGCCCTGCCCAGCGCGGTTGCCCCGCCGCTCGCGGCCAGCAGTTGGCCCAGCACCGCGCCCAAAGCCAGAATTATGGCGATGTGGCCCATCAGATTGCCGACGCCAGCAGTGAAGGAAAGCGGAACCTGAGTGAGCGGCATTCCCGAAGCCACGCCGAGACTTAGCGCGGCCACTGTCAACGCCAAAGCAGGATGCAGCCGGATTTTGGCGATCAGCAGCAGGAGCAGCAGCACGGTTGCGGCGGCGCAGGCGAGGAGATAATAGCTGCCATGGACGATTGTGGATTCAAAGCTCACCGCAAGATTATTCCACATTGAGGTGCGAAACTTCGCAGCCGGACCGGAAGGAAGACAGGGCATTCGCATTTGGATTGTGGAGAGCGCGGTTTCCTCGGGGCTTTGCAACAGGCGGCGAACAAATGCGCGCAGATCGCCGCGGGTGGTTACCCGACTTTCCAATCGCGTCTCTGAATTGCATGGAAACGCAACAAATAAAGGATGTTACTCGGTTAAGACTGTTGACTAGATAATTAACTTCACGTTTTGAAAATAATGGGGAGGGGGGTAGGGTGGGGGGAGAGAAATTCTGGCGAAGAAGTGAGTTTTCCCACGTTTTCGCTCTTTCTGCTTTTCTCCATTTCCATAGTTTGCACGATGGGGTGGTAATTTTCAGCAAAAAAATACAAACTCTTCAAAATGTAAAGGATGAGTAGATGCAGCTTTCCTCTAACCCACGGCAGTTCTAAATGAACCATTACATCGGCTCATTCCAAGGGCTACTCATTGGTCTGCTCCTGGAGGGAGCCATCGATAATAGCCCAGGGCAAGCATCGCGCAGCCCTGGGAAAGGGGCAAAGCGAGGATCATCCGCCCTGGAGGGGCGGTGTGAACCTTTGCTCGGCCGCCTGATTGAGTAATCGATGGCGAGAGCATTCGATCCGCCCCTCCAGGGCGGGAATCTCTCGCTCGAACGCTTACCCAGGATTTCATCCTGGGCTATTTTCGCCCCCTCCCTCCGGGAGGAACGGCACTGCTTGCTCTGCAATTCTTCCCATTTAGAATTGCTGTCTAACCCATGAGACGCTGGATTCCCCGCACAAAGTAAAATGGACCTATGGGATTTGAGAGCGTGAAGAAGATTGCCGAAGCGGATTTCCCTACTCGCTGGGGAGCCTTCCGCATTCTGGGCTTTGAGGGCGTGCTGGAAGCGCCGCGCCCTTGCGCCGAGGCCTCGCCGGGAAACGGCTCCAGCGCCTATGAGATTAAAAGCAGTGAGGTCGAGGGGCTGGTGGCGCTGGTGATGGGCGACATTCATTCCGCGCCGCCGCTGGTGCGCATTCACTCGCAGTGTCTCACTGGCGATGTTTTTGGGTCGCTGCGCTGCGATTGCCGCTTGCAACTGGAGTTGGCCATGCGCCAGATCGCCGCCGAGGGCGCGGGGATTCTGCTCTACGAGCAGCAGGAGGGGCGCGGAATCGGCCTGATGGCCAAGCTGCGCGCATACGAACTGCAGGATCAGGGCCGGGACACCGTCGAGGCCAACGTCGAGCTGGGCTATGCCGCCGACTGCCGTGCCTACGAACTGCCCGCCGAAGTGCTCAAGCTGCTGGGCGTCTCGTCGGTTCGCCTGATTACCAACAATCCGGAGAAGGTGGCGGCGCTGGAGAACGCTGGGATTGCTGTGGCCGAGCGCGTCTCCGCCGAGGTTGAGCCGCAGGAGAGCTTTGCGGACTACGTGCGCACCAAGCAGGAGAAGATGGGGCACATCGCGGATCTGGATTCCTAAAGTATTTTCCCTATTGGAGTTGACTGCAGCGTGGACCGGGAGGTCCACGCGACAGCCGGCCAGGAGGCCGGCGCTACACGAACAGTCTGCTACGCTACCTGGAGGGTTTGCTAGAGTCCGGCGAACTCCGAGCGGTGGCGGCTGTAGAGGAAGTAGACCACCAGTCCTATCGCCAGCCAGGAGAAAAAGCGAATCCATGTAATCACTTCCAGCCCCATCATCAGCACCACGCAAAAAACGATGCTCAGCACCGGAAAGACCGGACCCAGCGGCACGCGAAAGCCGCGGTAGCGCTCCGGTTCGCGATAGCGCAGAATCAGCACTCCAATCGCCACCAGCACGAAGGCAAAGAGCGTGCCGATATTCGACAGATTCGAGACCGTGCCAATGTCCAGCAGTCCGGCGGGAATGCCCACCGCGAAGCCCGCCACCCAGGTCGCCACGTCGGGGGTGCGGAATTTGGGGTGAATCCGCCCAAAGACCTCGGGCAGCAGGCCGTCGCGCGACATGGCGTACCAGACGCGCGCCTGACCGAGCTGGAAGACCAGAATCGACGAAATCATGCCCAGCAGCGCGCCCACAAGAACGAAGAGGCGAACCCACTGCAAGTTCCCGCCGCCGGGGAGCAAGGAGAGCTTTTTGAGCGCGTTGACCACCGGGGCCGCGTCGCCCATCACCGACTGCCAGGGCACAATCCCGCTGAGGACAAGAGCCACCGCGCCGTAGAGCACGGTGCAGACCACCAGCGTGGCCAAAATGCCGATGGGCAGGTCGCGCTGCGGATTACGGCACTCCTCGGCCGCCGTCGAGACGGAGTCGAAGCCGATATAGCTGAAGAAAATGATCGACCCGCCGGTGAGCACGCCGGTCCAGCCGTTGGGCATGAAGGGATGCCAGTAATGCGGCTTGATGAAGCTGGCGCTGGCAAAGATGAAGACCAGAATGGCGGCCATCTTGACCAGCACCATGATGTTGTTGGCGCGGGCCGACTCGCGGATGCCGCGCACCAGGATCACGGTCAGGATCATGACCACCAGGAAGGCGGGAAGGTTGAAGCCGAAGTGCCAGCCGGATTTGTAGAGGTCGTTGCCTGCCAGATCCTGCAAGCCGGTGGGCAGAAAGGCGGGCGAGATCCATCGCAGCGGCGGATGCCAGCCAAACCAGTCCATCAGATCGACAATATGTGCGGCAAAGCCGACGCTGACGCTCATGTTGCTGAAGGCGTATTCCAGGATCAGATCCCAGCCGATGATCCAGGCGATCAATTCGCCCAGCGTGGCGTACGTATAGGTGTAGGCCGAGCCGGCGATGGGAATCATCGAGGCCAGCTCCGCGTAACAGAGGCCGGTGAAAACGCAGACGGTAGCCACCAGCACCAGCGAAAGCGCCAGCGCCGGACCCGCTCCAGGTCGTCCAGCCATCGCCGTGTGATGCAGGATGTAATGGAGCAGCGGCGTGTCGCGGATATTCGGCGCATCGAACTTCTGCCCAGCCATGGCCGTGCCAATGACCGTGAAGATGCCCGAGCCGATCACCGCACCGATACCCAGCGCAGTCAACGACCAGGGGCCAAGCGACTTCTTCAGAGCGTACTCCGGCTCGATGGAGTCGGCCAGCAGCTTGTCGATGGATTTTCGAGCGCCTAATTGCTTAAGCAGTGCAGTTCTCCTCACCCGCCGGAGGGCGGCTAGAGTAAAAAAGGATTCCAGACCGGGCGCGCACAGCGAGCCGGCCCGGAACCCATTGTTCTTGCGGAATGATGATCGCTCGAAGAAGGTGGGCGTTCCTGGTTCGGATTATCGGACCAGGAAAACTACGGATCTTATCCGGGCTTTATCTCAGGCAGCCAGAGCGCTTACCGCTTCGATTGGCCGCGCGCCATCTTCTTGACCTTCTTCTTCTTCTCGCCGCGCGGTCCGGTGCGTTCGGCCTTGGGGGGAGCTGCCTTGCGAGCTGCCCGCTTGATCTTCTTCCGTTCCAGCTTGTCTTCGATCTTGGTGGTATCTGCCACTGATTAACCTCTTTCCCTGCAATCTCTTCGGGTTTCCCGTCCAGCGGGTGAATGTCTTCTTTAGAATAACAGGCTTTGCGCCTGTGTGAAAGCGGCAGCCCAACTCTCATATGAAACAGGCGTGGACCGGGAGGTCCACGCGACAGCCGGCCAGGAGGCCAGCGCTACAGTTTCATGTCCCGTGGGCCGGCAACGCAGGTGGGAGACAGGCAACAAACTTCCAGCCGCCGGCGCAACAATCGATTCCGGCGTACAATGAAAGAAGAGAGTTGAAGCCTCGCGCCTGCCTTTTGCTTCAACAAGCCTGCTCGGCTGCTGCCGTCCTTCCGCTTCTGACGAGCTCCGCACCGCACGTAACATCCACCTGTTGACCGGAGTGAAGTCATGCGTTCCGACAAGATCCACCGTGCCCTTTCGCACGGGATGAACCGCTTTGAAGTCTGCCAAATGGTAGCCAAAGGGGTCAAAGCCACCCATAAGACCGGCTCCCGCTTTGAAGATTCCATCAACGATGTGCTGCTCTACCTTGGCACCCACGCCACCATGTCGGAACAGTTGCACCCGGCCATTCCAGGCGTGACCCTAAAGAGCCTCAAACCGGCCGCCTAGCGATTAGACCAATTGAATTGAAATTAACCATGAACGGGCGCGGACGAGGACGTCCGCGCTACAGCCGGTCTGGAGACCGGCGCTACATTCTGCAAGGCTGATTTTGGTCCGAGAAATCCCACCCTAGCCGCAAAAACAAGTACGTGGCGAGGGTGGGACACCCATTTTCATCCATTACACGATCAACGAGAATACATTAGTCGATGCTTTGCTCGACGCGTAGATCACGCGAGGATGCGCCTACGCTGACTGCTCGCTTGCCGGTTGCGGTGACCCACTTGCCATCTTTGGTGGACCAGTACTGCAACTGGCGCGGCGCAACATGGAGGGTTACCTCTTTGGTTTCGCCAGCGGCCAGATGGATGCGGTCAAAGCCAGCCAGAGCACGCTCCGGGAATTTGACTCCGTCCGGAATATCGCTGGGCGCGCCTAGGTAAACCTGCGGTACTTCGTCTGAGTCAACGCCGCCGGTGTTCTTGATGGTCACCGTCGCGTCGAGTCCGCCGTCGGATGCCTTGGCAACCTTCAGATCGGAGTAGGCAAAGGAGGTGTAGCTGAGGCCGTGGCCAAAGGCAAAGAGCGGCGCGATCTTCTCCTTGTCGAACCAGCGATAGCCGACGTTGACGCCTTCGCTGTAGGTGGTTTTGCCGTCCACGCCCTTCATGGAGCGCTCTGGATGTTTGGGATCGGTGGCGGCGTAGTCTTCCAGGCGCTTGGCCCAAGTGACGGGCAGACGGCCGGAAGGGCTGGTTTTGCCGGCGAGCAGGTTGGCTGTCGCCCAGCCGCCCTCGTCTCCGGGCCACCACATCTCCAACACGGCCTTCACTTTATCGACCCAAGGCAGGGCAACCGGCTGGCTGGTGTTCAGGACAACAATGGTGTTGGGGTTGACGGCGGCCACTTCTTCAACCAGTTTGTTCTGCTCGCCGGGAAGGCCGAAGACCGGCGACTGGCGGGTCCAGAGAAAGACGACCGCGACCTTGGCGCTTTTGGCGGCGGCGATGGCGGTCTCGTGATCGGCCTTGCGCTGCTCGGGGGTGTACCAGTTGAGGCGCAGTTGAATCGGAGAGCCGGAGGTGTCGGGGGTGGTCTTGATCGCTATCTGATGAGGGCCAGCGGTCAATTCCACGGCGCGGCGCACATTGTCGAGGCCGTCAATGGTGGGAACGACGTTGTCCTGATTGGCTTGCAGGATGTCGCCATGGACGCATCCCTGGCAGACGCCAGTCCGAGCCAAGCCTTTGCCATCGATGGAGATAGCTGCGTTGGTTCCCAGCGCTTGAAGATAGAGCCAGTAAACACCAGCGTTCGGCGTGGTGAACGTGCCAGTCCAGGTGAGGGTGGAGTTGGGCGGCAGAGCATTTGCGCCGGTGAAGTTGATCTGCGCGTCGGCTTGCTCGGCGTCCGTGCGAAGCAGACCGGGTTTGCCGTCGTGGCTCAGCGCACCAGCGGGGACCAGCGTACCCTCCATGTCGTCGTCCACAGCGAACTGGATCTGGGCGTTGCCGGTAATTTTGCGCAGAGCGGCAAGCGGGCCAACCTGGCGCTGCGGCAGGCCGACGGAGCGCTCGCCATTGAGGCCAATTGAGTCAACCTGACGCGCAGTGGGTCCGATCAGCACCACGGAGTCCAGATCTGCGGCCTTCAGAGGCAACGCGCCGCCGTCATTCTTCAACAGCACCGCGGCTTCTTCGCCGGTCTTCTGGATGATCTTGGCGTTGGCCTCGATGGCCTGCTCGGTGACTTCATGCTTGGATTGACCATCCAGGTAGCCGAAGTGGACGATCTCATAGAGAACACGGCCGGCGGCGCGGGTGATGGCGGCTTCGTTCACCGTGCCGTCTTTGAGGGCGCTGTCCATCTTTTTGGGGTCCAGCTTCCTGCCGAAGTCGCCCATGGCGCCGCGCGCGGGATCTGGCTCTTCGGGAATATGGCCGCCAAACATGGCCATGATGTCCGCCGCGCCTGCATCGGCGGCTGGGCGAGCCGGAGGCGGAGGCGGTGGGGGCTGCATATCAAAAAAAGTGGGCATCGCCCAACCGCCCATCTTGACCGGACCGGGCATCTCCATGTCCAAGCCCGCATTGATGAAGTTGACGCCGTGAACCGCGCCCCAGTCTGAGGTGACGAAGCCCTTGAAGCCGATCTCGTCGCGCAGAATCTTGGTCAGCGTGGAGTCGTTGCCGCAGGCGAAGGTGCCGTTGATGCGGTTGTAGGAGCACATGATGGAGGAAACGCCGGCCTGGCGGATGGCGGCGTCGAAGGGCGCGACATAGACCTCATGCAGTGTCTGGTCGTCGATCACAGTGCTATTGCCGTCAGAGTCATAGCCCACATAGTGCTTGATCTGCGCCATGACGTGCTGCGACTGGATGCCTTTGACTTCGGCCACGCCCATCTCGGCGGTGAGGAATGGATCTTCGCCGAAGGTGTTGTAGCCACGGCCAAACTGTAGGTCGCGGTCGATGTTGACAAAGGGCTGCAGGGAGACATCAATGCCCAGCGCGCGGTCTTCGCGGCCAATCACCAGGCCGTTTTCCTCGGCTGTCTTGCGGCTGAAGGTGGCGGCGACGCCCATGGTGGCCGTCTCGCCCGCCGAGGGATGGCGGGTGAGCACGCCCGGAGGCCCGTCGGCAAAGCGCAGCCCCGGAATTCCGAGGCGCGGAATGCCGGCCAGATAGCCGGCCTGACCTTGGTAGACCGCCGGATCTTCCGATGCGCCATGGATCAGCGTCATCTTCTCGTCGAGCGTCATCTGACTGAGCAGCTTGTCCACCCGCGCATCGCCGGTAACCACCAGAATGTTCTGGCTTTGCGCCCAACAGGCACCTATTGCCAATGCGGCCCCCAGCGCGACCGAAATGGCCGCGCGCACTACGTTTGTTCTTTGCATTGAATTCTCCATTTGATTCCTCACCGTGTCGTTGGACGCTTGAGCCGGTCTCAAAGACGCGGCAAATATATTCTCTTTCAGGCGGGCAGGGGCAATTCGGCATCGAAGCGGTCGGCGATCAGGTCAGCGCGCAATTGTTCGACGGTTGAAAACTCGATGCTGCGGATTCCGAGCGCCCGCGCGGCCTCGATATTTTCCCGCTTGTCGTCGATGAAGAGCGTCTCTTCGGGGCGAGTGCCGAGCTGGGCGAGAGTTTGGCGATAGATGGCCGGATCGGGCTTGGCGATGCCCAGCTGGTAGCTCCAGACCAGCACGTCGAAGCGTTGAATCCAGTCGTGCTGGCTCAGGATGTGATCCAGCACGGAGTCGCCCATGTTGGAGAGGATGGCGGTGCGCAGGCCGCGCTGCTGGAGCGCTTGCTGCCAGGCGACCATGGCCAGATTCGCGCCGCCCCACAAGCGGCCATCCCAGCTGTTCAACTCTTCCACGTGATCCAACGGCAGGCCGGCATCTCGCAGCAGCTTCTGCCAGAAGGTGATGCCGGTCAGCTTGCCTTCGTCATAGGCCTGCCGGTCTCCCCAAAAGAATGGCGCAAAGCGCTCTTCAGGCAACCCGGTGATGCGCTTCATGGCGGCCCACGCCTCGGCGTTCGGCGGCCCACTGAGTACAATTCCATAGTCGAAGACAACCGCGCGCAGTGCCAATCTTCCTCCCGTGATCGTCCGTGTAAAGTTGAAAGGGACGCCTCTTTCTATTGTGGCACTCGCGGCGCGGCGGTCAGGTACACCGGTTAGTAAGAAACAAAATTGCTATAGAACTGAAATTGGAACGATTGCAAAGAAGATAGGACGAGGATTGGGCAATCAATTTAGCAGGTTAGCGTCCGCTTCGCGGACATAGCGAGTTAGCGAGTTGGCGGCGGCATTGAGTTGGAGAGGTTTCATGCCTTGCGGGCCGGTAACGCGGGTGGGGGACTGATAAGGGATACAGATGCGTTTTTCGCAGCGAACTAACTGGAATACGGAGGAGAGCGAACTGGCGCGTACACACCGGCTGCGCTTGGCTGCCGGGCTACCGATTGCGGATCTGACGGCCTCGAACCCCACGCGCTGCGGCTTTACTTACGATCCGGCCTTGCTCGGCGCGCTCGCCAGCCCCCAGGCGCTCGACTATGATCCGCAGCCGCGCGGATTGCTCAGCGCGCGTCAGTCGGTTTGCGGTTATTATGCGAGCCACGGAGTTGAGGTTGCGCCTGAGCAAATTGTCCTAACTACCAGCACTAGCGAGGCTTATAGCTTTCTATTTCGTCTACTATGCGACGCTGGGAGTGAAATTCTCGCCGTTCAACCCGGTTACCCGCTCTTCGATTTTCTGGCGGTATTGGACGACGTGAAGCTGAAAGCAGCGACGCTCGTCTACGATCACGGCTGGCAGATCGATCCAGAGGGAATTCGCCGCGCAATCACGCCGCAGACAAGAGCGATTGTGGTGGTACATCCCAACAACCCTACAGGCCACTTCACCAAACCCTGGGAGGCCGAGGAACTCGCCGCGCTCTGCCGGGAGTTCGACCTTGCGCTGATTGTGGATGAGGTTTTTCTCGATTACAGCCTGGGCGCGACGCCCCAGAGCTATGCTGTCGGCCTAGAAGGCGTGCCGGTCTTTGTTGTCAGCGGGTTGAGCAAGATTGCCGGACTGCCGCAGATGAAGGCGGCCTGGATTGTGGCAGCCGGAGCTGAAGCCAGCTCGGCGCTGGATCGCCTGGAGGTCATTGCGGACACCTTCCTCTCGATGAACGCGCCGGTGCAATCCGCGCTGCCAGCGTGGCTGGAAGGCCGCTGGGCGATTCAGAGGCAGATTCGGGAGCGCGTGGCGGCCAACCTGGCCGCGCTGGACCGGCATCAGCTTCAACTGCCGGAGGTGACCCGGCTGGAGATCGAGGGCGGTTGGTATGCGGTGCTGCGCATTCCGGCGCTCGCGCCTGACGAGCAGACGGTGCTGGCCCTGCTGGAACGCGGCGTCTGGGTGCATCCGGGCTACTTTTTCGGGATGAGGGAGTCTGGCTGGCTGGTGGTCAGCCTGCTCGGGCCGGAGGAAGAGTTCAAGGCTGGAGCCGCTTTGCTGGTGGAGCATCTGGCGCAACGCTGACGCCGCTGGAAGCGGTGCTTTTCCGAGGGGTCATGAACCGCCCCACGTACTCGCGGTCCATCTCGTCTTCAATCTGCTTGATATCTTCGAGTGTGAAATGAGCTGTATTGCGATCGGCCGGTACGTCCTGCACTAAAAAGCCATTAACTTCCTTAAGACGGCGGGGTTTCGGCTCGTTTTTGTTCATCTTCATGGCTTCAGTGTATATGCAGCAGGGCGCGGCAGCGCTCACCGAGGGTGGGAAGCTCCGGGCGCTCGAAATAGACCTGGCGGTTGAGCGCCATGAGCGTTTGAACGGCCTGCAACTGCTCCCTCTTAACGGTGAAGGCGCGGTCATCCTGGACGAATTCGTTTGTAAGGTGTTTGATCGCGTGGGCAAAGAGGGGGAAGGGAAGCCTGAGTCGTTTGACTTTCTTGGCTTCACGCATATCAGCGGGAAGAACTCGAAAGGCTATTTCACGGTGCGGCGCGTGAGGGTCCGCAAGCGCAATTGGAAGAAGCTCAAGGAGATCAAGGAGCAACTTCGGCAGCGCCTGCGTGATTCGCTGGCGCAAACCGGGAAGTGGCTCAAGCGGGGGGTGCCGGGTAACTGGTATCCCTACCGCGACAAGATTCCCGGAGATTTCTCAATGGCTGGGTGTGACCGGCTTGCCGGTGAGTTGCTGGAATTTTTCCAGGAGCACTTGAATTGCGGCGTCGAAGGTGTGGTCGTGGTTCTTCTGACCGACGGCCGGGTCGATAGACTGCGTGATGGTCCAGAGGATGTAATGCGTCTTGCGGTCGTAGATTGTCAGGCGGAACATGGGCAGCGGGTCAGACGCGCCTTTCGCCTTGCTCCCTTCGGTCGGCCCGTTGGGTGCAATCAATTGCAACTCCAGCACCAGGTCGGCGTCGCTCGGATCGGTAGCCAGCGCAAACTGGTTGGCAACCTTGAGCGCCGTATAGAACTGGGTGTAGGTTCTATTCGCATCGCCGGAGAAGGGCGAAGGAAAGAGACCGCTGTCGCTGCCGGCGTTGGAGACGAAGATGGTTTTGGCGGAGAGGATGGCCTGCGGAATCGGGCCTGCCTGGGTGTAGGCGGGCAGTTGAGCTGTGGCGGCAGCCGCCGTCAGAAGGGCGGCGCATAGGAGGGAGCAAAAAGTAAAGCCTCTGCGTTTCATGGAAGATCCTCCGAAGAGAGATGGTTTCAACCGTAAGAACACATTGGAGCGCGAAAAGTTTCGCGGGGAGAGAAACCGGAGGGGATTTGCACCGGGAAGGTCGCACATTTTTTGCTGTGGAAAAGGAAAGCTGAGGGAATCGACATAGAAAATGTGCTGCTTTGGGCGAAAGCCTCTGGCGCCTGAGCCGCCAACAATTAGGTGAATCAGTATCAAATTGGTACAATGGGCAGATGGTGAAACGACGGGAACCAAGCAACACGAGCTCAAAATCTTCGTTACGGATTTGGCTGCTCGCGGGAGCTTCCTCTGTAGCACTGGCCGCTGGGGTGGTAACAGTCACCACACGGACGGTGCATGCCGATGCGCCGCTTTCCCGACCGGCTGCAACCGCCTCCCCGGCGGTCTCCGCAGCGAGCGCGACGCCAGATTCGCTGGCGCCTCATCAGCCCGTGGAATCAGCTACGGCTCACGCAATCAAGGGCCTCGCCTCCTGGTACGGCAGCAAATTCAATGGCCGCCATACCGCAAGTGGAGAGCGTTTTGACATGAATGCCATGACCGCCTGCCATCCAACCCTTCCCTTTGGCTCGCTGGTCCGGGTCAAGAACACCGTGAACAAGAGGTCGGTGGTGGTTCGCATCACCGACCGTGGCGACCTTCAAGAGGGCCGCATCATTGATCTATCCTTTGCCGCCGCCAGAATGCTGGCGATGACCAAGGCCGGACTTGCCCCGGTCGAGTTGGAAGTCCTCTCGCAGGGCAAACCTTATCCCAGGAAGTAAGTAACTCCGCGCACGGCGGAAGAGCAAAGGCCAGCCCTCGGGCTGGCCTTTGCCGCAACAGGCAACTGCGCTCTTCTAGGGCGAGGTGACGGACTGCACCGTGGTGTGGGTTCCGGCGGCGTGTGATAATTTTGGCGCGGCGGCGGGCGGGGTCATCTTGTAGACGGCGGAGGTGACGGAGGAGTTTGCATAGCCCTTGGCTACGGCGATGGCCTTGATGGTCTCGGTTGCGGGGGCCGTCGCGGGAACGGTGATTACGCCGGTATACTTGGTCGAGGCGGCGGAAGGCGTGCTTCCGTTGGTGGTGTAGTAGATCGTTGCGCCGGTGGTGGTGTCGGAGAGGGTGACAGTCTGCGCAGTGGTGTAAGTTCCGCCGGCGGGCGAGAATTTTGGCGCGGCGGCGGGCGGGGTCATCGTATAGACGGCGGACGCGACGGAGGAGTTTGCATAGCCCTTGGCTACGGCGATGGCCTTGATGGTCTCGGTTGCGGGGGCCGTCGCGGGAACGGTGATTACGCCGGTATACTTGGTCGAGGCGGCGGAAGGCGTGCTTCCGTTGGTGGTGTAGTAGATCGTTGCGCCGTTGGTGGTGTCGGAGAGGGTGACAGTCTGCGCAGTGGTGTAAGTTCCGCCGGCGGGCGAGAATTTTGGCGCAACGGCGGGCGGAGTCATCGTGTAGATGGCGGAGGCGACGGTTGAGTTTGCGTAACCCGTGGCGACGGCGATGGCCTTGATGGTCTCGGTTAAAGGAGCCGTCGCCGGAACGGTGATTGCGCCGGTGTATTTGGTCAAGGCGATGGTGGGTGTGGCTCCGTTGATGGTGTAGTAGATGGTAGCGTTCTTGGTTGTGCTGGTGAGCGTGACCGATTGTGCTGTGGTATAAGGTCCTGCGGCGAGCGAGAATTTTGGCGTGGCGGCGGGCGGAGTCATCGTGTAGATGGCCGACGCGACGGAGGAGTTTGCGTAGCCCGTGGCGACGGCGATGGCCTTGATGGTCTCGATTGCGGGAGCGGTTGCCGGAATGGTAATCGCGCGGGCGTACCTGGCCGAGCTGGTAGTGGGCGTTGTTCCGTTGGTGGTGTAATAGATGACTACACCGGCTGTGACGTCGGAGAGGGTTACAGACTGCGTAGTCGTGTAGGTTCCTGCGGCGGGCGAGAAGACAGGCGGGGTGACCGCCAAAACCTGTATGAGGATCTGCGCGGTGTGAATATGTCCGCCGCCCGACGCGGTGATGGTCAGGGGGTATATTCCCGTGGCCATTGAGGCTGCGACGCTGATTACCAGCGCGTCCGTAGCGGGTGCGCTGAGCGATAGAGTTGCAGCGGCCGGGGTCACCTTGATGCCGGCGGGCGCGCTGGAAGTGAGCGCGACGCTACCACTGAAGCCGTTGACCGGCGAGAGCGCCAGCACACTGATTCCCGATCCGGAGCGAGAGATTTGGAGTTCGGCGTTCAGCGTGGTCAGGGAGAAATCCGATTGGGCGAAGGTGATGTTGACGGCGTTGGAGGCAGCGGATGTGTAATTCTTGTCATCCTGGTAAACTGCGGTGAAGATATTGGTTCCATTGGCGAGGTCGTATCCGGGAAGGGTGAGCGAAACCGCGCCTTTTGTGAGCGTAGCGGTGATGTTGATGCTTTGGCTGTCTGAAAGGAAGGCTACCTTTCCGGTGGGAGTTGGGGAGCCGGAAGGTCCAGCAACGGTTGCGGTGAGCGTAAAGTTCTGGCTGGGCGCGGGATTGGCCAAGCTGGTGGTCAGCTTGACGGCAGGCGTGAGCTTGCTGGCCTTGGCAATAACCGTTGCCCCGATGGCGCTGCTGCCCATCCAATTGCTGTCGCCGGCGTAGGTGGCGGAGACCGGGAAAGCTCCCGCGGGAACGTTGGTGAAGGTGACCACCGCTTCCAGAATCGCTGCGCCGGCTGGGCCGTGGGGCTGCCACGTTCCGGTGGCGGTTTGACTGCCCAACCTGACTATTACGTTGCCGGTGGGCAGGGATCCGTAGAGGGGTAGGTAGCCGGTGTTGAGCTGCACATCGACGGCTACGCTCGATCCCGCGGCCACGCTCGTGACCAGCGGTTTGACGGTGAGGTTTGTGCTGCCCTGAATCACCGTGAACGAGGCCGCGCTGGCGGCGGCGGAGGGGTTGTAGCTGGGGTCGCCGGAGTAGGACTCGCTGATGGAGTGGCTGCCGGGGGCAAAGACGCCGGTGGGCCACTCGGCGATGCCAGCGGCGTTCAGCGGCTGCGTTGTGGTGGTCACGGTCGATGCAAAAGTGTCGGTAAAGGTTACGGTTCCGGTGGCCGGAGTGGACTGTGTGGAGATGGTGGCGTTGGAGCTGACCGGCTGCGCATCCAGGAAGATTTGCGCGCCGTAAGGCAAGCTGTTGCCGGGAGAAAGCTGGTAAAGAGTCAGGTCGGAGGGATACAACGCCCAACCGGTGGCAGCCAGTGTATCGCTTTCCGGGGTGATGGTGACGGTGACCGGCTGCGATTTGCTGGCGGCGAAAGTGGCGTCGCCCCCGTAGGCGGCGGTGAGCTGGTAGGTGCCGCCGGGCAAATTGTCCACCAGCGCGTAGAAGCTGCCCGCAGTCAACGATCCTGCGTCGATGCTGGCGTAGTGGCTGACGCCGTCGTTGCCGGTCAGGCTGACCGCGCCGGTGGGCGTGCCTGATCCGCTGGTGGGCGCAACCGCACCTTTGATGGTGGTGGACTGGCCGTGGATAAAGCTCGTTGGACTCACGCTCAGCGTGGATTTGGTGGGGCCCAGCACGACGCTTCTCCAGTACTGGATCAGGTTGGCTACGTCGATGGAGCCGAGGCCGGTGGCCAGGTCGTAACCTGAGCCGGCGGAGTAGCCGCTCTCGACGTTGTAGCCGATTGAGTTGGTGGCCGAGGCGCCGGTCATGCAGTTGAGCGTGCCGGAGTAGCAGAGCACATTGATGCCGCCGATGGTTACATCATGGAAGGCCGAGGGCTGCTTGGCGGCCAGCGGATAGTAGATGAAGTCGGCCTGCCCCTGCCAACTGTTCACGCTCTGATTGACCAGGGCCTGAATGGCGGCCATCGACGGGGAGGAAACCGAGGTGCCTCCCACCCCGGTGATAACGACTGATCCGCTGCTGGTCAGATTGGCGCTGGAGCAGTCGCCGGGATAGGCGCAGATGGGGAAAAAGCTGTAGTTGTAGCCGTTGGCGGCAAAGAGGGAGACATCGGGCAGGTCGCGCAC
>Ga0224559_1000568_pt1 | contig 24015 bp, 19 predicted proteins | sample 714S33034metaG_FD_180676 | JGI IMG/M metagenome (GOLD analysis project Ga0224559, IMG submission 180676) | Peat soil microbial communities from Stordalen Mire, Sweden - 717 S3 30-34 | ecosystem: Environmental > Terrestrial > Soil > Wetlands > Peat | place: Sweden: Norrbotten County, Stordalen... | reverse complement strand
CGATGAGATCCTCGTATGTCGGCAGCGTCGAGATTTCGCCATTAAGATCTCCTCACCGCCGATGTCAAATTCCCGCCACCACTTCTTGAGAAGCTACGCGCTGCCTCGCTAACTGGCCAGAATCTCTTAGCTTTTTTGTGGGCGTTGCAGGGATTGAACCTGCGGCTTCCACCGTGTGAAGTGTCGTCTTCCACACGTGAAACATAGAGAAATCAATAGCTTGAAAACACATGCGAGCACCAGAAGACACCCAACATCACCCCCAAACAGGCACATTTCCAGGCATATCGACGGTCGAGAACAGGCATATCACTTCGCGTTATTTTGACAGCCGGCTGGGGTAGGCGGCCGGCGAGGCGTCGCAGCCGAGTTCGACGGGGGAGGCCGTTGCTTTTTCGATCATAGTCGAATAATTATTAGACTATGTCTGATCAAAGCTTTCGCCTCGACTACCATGCGTGCCGGGAGGTCCTAGCCAAGCGCCTCGCCGAGCCTCCTCCAGGTCGCATTCAACTGCTCGCCGGCCCACGGCAGGTTGGCAAGACGACTTTGCTTCTCGAGATGGCCGAGCAGGCGGGCCAGCAGGCGGTCTACGCGGCGGCTGATGCTCCCGAGGCCGCGCTGCCTGGCTTCTGGGAACGTGTGGTGGCCCGGGCGGAGGACACGGCGGTCTCTCATGGGCGCGCCATCCTTCTCCTCGACGAGGCTCACCTGCTTCACGACTGGGCGGCACACCTCAAGGGTGTCTGGGATCGTTTCAGGCGCAAAAAGACACCAGTTCACATCGTGGCCACCGGCTCGTCCGCGCTTCACCTCGCAGCAGGCTCGCGCGAAAGCCTCGCCGGCCGATTCGAGCGAGTGACGTTGTCCCATTGGTCGGCGCAGTCGGTTGCGCAGACCTTCGGCGTGAACGGTGAGGATGCTGCCGATCTCGTGGTGCGTATGGGATCGTATCCGGGCGCCTTCCCCATGCGCGATGACGTGCCCCGCTGGTCGGCCTACGTGCGCGACGCCATTCTCGATCCTGCAATCGGGCGTGACATCCTCGCTCTCGCATCCGTGCGTCGCCCTGCGCTCCTCCGCCAGGTGTTCGGCGTGGCCACCTCCTCGCCAGCCCAAATCGTTTCGCTGCAAAAGCTTCAGGGGCAGTTGCAAGACAGCGGCGCCCTCGAAACCGTCGCCCACTACCTGGCTCTCCTCGAAGAAGCATTCCTGGTGGCGCCCTTGCCGAAATACTCCACACGCGCGGCCCGGCGCAGGTCCTCGCCACCGAAACTGGTGACGCTCAACAATGCGCTCCTCGCGGTGATGGATCCTCAAGGAATCGTCAGCAGCACCGCCGATCCTGCGCGTTTTGGCACCTGGGTTGAGAACGCCTGCCTGGCGTACGCATGGAATTCTGGCCAGGGCGTTTCGTATTGGCGAGAAGAGCCGCTTGAAGTCGACGGAGTCCTCGACGGTAGCTGGGGCAAGTGGGCGGTCGAAGTGAAGACCGGCAAGTTTCAGATGAAGGATCTCGTTGGCCTGCTGGAGTTCACGCACCGTCATCCGGCCTTCAAGTCGCTCGTCATCTGCAGCGCGGACGGTCTAGCTACCGCGGAGCGTGCGGAGATTCCGGCGATCACCTGGCAAGAGTTCCTGCTGGCCGGCCCACCCGGCACCGGGAGGATAGGAACATGAACGAAGATAGCTGCAGGGGTGCTTAACGGAGTGCGGGCGTGGACGCTCACGACTTGTCGGCTATGTGGATCCCTTGCGGCAGGGAAACAGGGCTGCAACGCTACGATTTCGCGGCAGGATCGATGTGCCATGCTGGCGGGATCTGCCGGGAAACACGTGGCGAAATTCGGTGGACCATCACAGCAGCCGGGAAGCACATAACGCAATTCGGAGGACCGGTTCGGCCGATGTCGAGATCGGCGATCGCGGTCGGCGCGATCACCCCACGGCGCTTTGGCATGATCGCCCATGCCCGGATAACAGGTTGGCGAAGCACAGGGGGTAGGAAACCAAATTCCTAAGGTGATTGGCAACCGTCGGGGCCGCAGGCGGGGCCGTCGGTTAAGACCGCGGCTGTGGCTAGGTCGGTCCAGGCCTGATCGAGGGCGGCCAATAGTACGTCGGCGGATTGGGCGCCGGAAACCGCGTAACGGCCGCCTAGCACGAAGAAGGGAACGCCGGTGATGCCGAGCTCTGCTGCCTCGGATTCGTCAGCTCGCACCTCGCGGACGTAGGCGTCGCCCAAAAGTGCGGCACGCACGTCGCCTCCGGCAAGCCCGGCCTCGGCGGCCAGCCTCACGAGTACATCGCGATCGCCGATGGACTCACCTTCGCACAGGTAGCCACGCAAAAGGCGCTCTTTGACCTGATCCTGACGTCCGTTCTCGTATGCGAAGTGCAGAAGTCGGTGGGCATCGAAGGTGTTGCCAGGGCGAATTCGCGCGAAGTCGAATGGCAAACCATCGGCACGCGCGATGTCGGTCATACGCGCGATCATGGCCGTCGCTTCCTCGGGCGGCGAGTGGTACTTTCTCGCCAGGCGCTCGCTATACGAAATCGTGTCATCGCTTTCGCGGGGGGCCGAAGGATCGAGCTCGAAGGCGCGCCACACGACTTCGGTCTCGACCGCGTGAGGAAATCGAGACAGCGCGGATTCGAAACGCCGCTTGCCGATGTAACACCACGGGCAGGCTATGTCGGACCAAATATCCACACGCAGTCTTCTCACGCCGTCAGTATAGCGCCTGCAAATCAAAGACAAGGCCGGCCGATCGCCGATTCAGGGCGTGCTTGCTACCGGCAGACGTGCATGCTACCGGCAGAGTGGAAAGGCTCTGCTCGAAGGATAACGGGGCAGGGGCGTGGACGCCCGCCACCCGGTCGGCTATGGCAGTGCTTGGATCGCATGGGGTGGAGACGATTTGGCATTTGTGCGGTCTCTCGGCCGCGCTGAGCGCGGTCGATGCCCAGTGACGAGTGCAAGGATACTGAACACTTCGACGGAAATGCCGCCGCGCTCGGCACGATCGCTGACCCGCGGTTGTAGAAGATTGCCTCCACTCCGGCCCTGGCCGCACCTTCCATCTGGCCAGCCAGCGCTCGCATGGCCTCTTCGCCGGCGCTGGGGACCGCCTGCCTGACCCTCGTCGGTCGCCCTTGACGGATGGAAGCTCGCGCTATATATATAACTGGTCAGTTAGTTGTTTCGTGATCAAATGAGCGTAACTCTCCGGGTGCTTCAGGGGCTCCTTGATGTCGCTCTCCTCACCGCCGCCGGTCGGAGAGATGTGAAGCCGGGAACGAAGGTGCACCAATGCTACTGAACGGTCAGATACTATGATCGCCATGGAACGTGCGAAAAAGTGGGAGCGGCGGAGCGACGCTCGGCCGTCCGAGCTCGTCGCGGCGGCACTGGGTTGCTTCGCGGAGCGTGGGTTCGCGGCGACGCGGCTCGAGGACGTCGCGACGAGCGCCGGCGTCAGCAAGGCAACCGTCTATCTCTACTTTGAGAGCAAGGAGAAGCTCTTCGAAGCCGTCGTCCGAGCTGCGATCACCCCGAGCCTCGAGCAGGCTCGGGCGCTGGTCGATGCCTTCCAGGGGCCGACCCCCGATCTGGTGCGCACACTGCTCACGGTCTTGGAGACCGCGCTCGAGGGACCCTTTCCCGCCATCGCGAAGCTCGTCATTGCCGAGTCGGGGAACTTTCCGGAGCTGGCCCGCCTTTGGGCGGACGTGGTCCTTCGTCGGGGGTTCGCGCTAATGCAACAAATCATCGAGCGCGGCGTTGAGCGGGGCGAATTCCGGCCAGTCGACCCTGCGACAGTGGCGCCGCTGCTCATGGCGCCCGTCGTCGTCCTCGGGCTCTGGAAACACTCCTTCGGTCAGCACACCGACATGCAGCTCGACCGCCACGCAATTCTCGCCGAGCACGCGGAGACCATCCTGCGTGGGCTGGCAGCATCGCCGGCGTGCCCGCCGCGCAAGGGTCGGCGATGAAGAAGCGCACACGCTTGCTCGTCGTTCTGGCGATCGCGATCAGCGCGGGGGGCGGCTTCTGGCTGGTCCGGACGGGGCGCATCGGCAAGAAGCCTCCGCCCAGCAACTCCATCACCCTGTATGGCAACGTCGACATCCGGCAGGTCGAACTCGGGTTCCGGGTGCCCGGCCGCCTCAAGTCGATGCGCTTCGAGGAGGGCGAGACCGTCAACACGGGCGCGGTCATGGCGGAGCTCGATGTCCGCTCCTTCGACGATCAGCTTCACGCGGCCGCGGCCCAGGTCTCCGCAAACGAAGCGAATCTGAAGAAGCTCGTGGCCGGATCTCGACCGGCGGAGATCGCGCGCGCGAAGGCTGCCCTCGACGAAGTGACGGCTGGGCAGCAAAACGCGCGGACACAGTTGGAGCGAGCGGAGAAACTCGTCGCCGCGAACGCCATCCCGCGTGCAAACTACGACACCGCGCTCGCCGCGAGTCGCGAGGCGGACGCACGCGTGGCCTCGGCGAATCAGTCTCTGAGTCTCTTCGTCAAGGGCTCGCGCGCGGAAGACATCGCTGGCGCTCGCGCGATGCTCGCGGTCGCACAGGCGAACGTTGCATCCGCACAGACCGCCATCGACGATGCCCGGCTCGTCGCACCATCGGATGGCGTTGTGATCTCCCGCGTGAAGGAGCCGGGGGCCATCGTGTCGCCCAACGACACGGTTTATGTGGTCTCGTTGACGCGCTCGGTATGGGTGCGGGCCTACGTATCGGAGACCCAGCTCGGGATGCTGCACCCGGGAATCCAGGTCGGAGTGACGTCGGACGCCGCGCCGTCGCGGTCGCTACGTGGTCACGTCGGTTTCATTTCTCCCACGGCCGAGTTCACGCCAAAGTCTGTCGAGACTCCGGAGTTACGGACCGACCTTGTCTACCGGCTCCGGATCATCGTCGACGACATCGATGCCGGGCTTCGCCAGGGAATGCCCGTCACCGTTCATATTGCGACCAGCTCCGGCAATGGAGTCTGAGGAATGTCCGATCCTCTTGTCCGCATCGAACGCCTGACCAAACGCTTTGGCGTCGGGCCACCCGCGCTCGACGCGGTCTCGGTCACGGTTGCCCCTGCCGCGATCACTGGCCTTGTTGGACCGGACGGGGCAGGCAAGACGACACTCATCCGGATCATGGCTGGCCTCGTCGTCGCCGAGGAGGGCGCTCTCGAGGTCCTCGGCTTCGACCCCACGAAGCATGCCCGGTGGCTTCACGCATCGATCGGCTACATGCCCCAGCGTTTCGGTCTCTACGAGGACCTGAGCGTCGAGGAGAACCTGCGTCTCTACGCCGATCTGCGCGGCTTGCCGGTTGCCGAGCGCGCCCTCCGCTTCGAGCAGCTGCTGGCGTTCACGGATCTGCAGCGGTTCACATCGCGCCGAGCCGGAAAGCTCTCCGGGGGCATGAAGCAAAAGCTCGGGCTCGCCTGCGCGCTCGTCCGCAAACCGCGCCTACTGCTCCTGGACGAACCGTCGGTCGGCGTGGATCCCATCTCCCGTCGCGAGCTATGGCGGATGGTCAGCGGGCTGAAGGACGATGGGGTCGGCGTCGTATGGTCCACCTCGTATCTCGACGAGGCGGAAGCTTGCGATCACGTGCTCCTGCTGAATGGGGGAAAGCCCCTGTTCGATGGCCCGCCGCGCACCCTCACGGCCCGCACCGCGAACCGGGTCTTTCGATTGGTGGGCGTGGAAGGGCGAAGGCGGCCGGTGCTCGCCGCCGCGCTGGCCGAGCCCGAAGTCATCGACGGCGTGATCCAGGGCCGTGCGATTCGACTCGTGTCCAGGGACGCGGCAGCGCCACCCACGCTGCCGCGCGAAGCCGGCGCGCACGCCGAGTTGGTCCCCGCCGCGCCAAGATTCGAGGACTCCTTCATCGACATCCTGGGCGGCGGCCCGGGCGGGCGATCGTTGCTTGCCGAGTCGATGCGGTCAATCGAAGTGACCCGAGAGCCCGTGGTCGTCGCCCGCGGGCTCACGAAACGTTTCGGCGACTTCACGGCCGCCGCCGACATTTCCTTCGAAGTGATGCCAGGCGAGATCTTCGGCCTTCTTGGCCCTAACGGTGCGGGGAAGTCGACGACGTTCCGGATGCTCTGCGGGCTCCTGAAGCCCTCCGCTGGCGAGGGCCGGGTTGCCGGGATCGATCTCCGCCGCGACACGGCGGGAGCGCGAAGCCGCCTTGGATACATGGCGCAGAAGTTCTCCCTCTACGGCGATCTGAGCGTGGCGCAGAACCTCTCCTTCTTCGCTGGCGTCTATGGGCTGCGGGGCGCCCGGAAGCGCGAGCAGGTCGAACGCATGACCGACGTGTTCTCGCTGGGTGACCGTCTCGGCGGGGCGGCCAAGGAGCTTCCGCTGGGCTTCAAGCAGCGGCTCGCCCTCGCGTGCGCCGTCATGCACGAGCCCGAAGCCCTCTTCCTCGACGAGCCGACGTCGGGAGTGGACCCGATCACGCGACGCGAGTTCTGGACGCACATCAACGGCTTGGTGGAGAAGGGCGTTGCCGTCGTGGTGACGACGCATTTCATGGACGAGGCGGAGTACTGTGATCGCATCTCGCTCGTGTACCGCGGACGCTCGATCACGCTCGGCTCTCCCGACGATCTGAAGGCCCAGGTTGCTACGACCGAACGCCCGGAGCCGACGATGGAGGACACATTCGTCGCGCTCGTGGAATCGCACGACCAGAGCGGCCAAACGGTGGCCGCGTGACCACGCCTCCGGAAACGGGCTCCGTCGACCTGCGCGCGTTCTCGCTGGGCGCTCGCTCGCGCCGACTCGCAGCCCTCATGAAGAAAGAGGCACTCCAGATCGTGCGCGACCCGAGCAGCATCCTGATCGCGTTCGTCCTGCCGGTCATCCTTCTCTTTCTCTTCGGCTACGGCGTCTCCCTGGACACGACCCGAACCCGCATCGGCCTGGTGCTAGAGTCGCCGAGCCTGACGTCTCGGGGACTCGCGGCCGCGTTCCAGGCGTCCCCTTACTTCGACACCAGGATCGGCGTGGACCGGCGGGAATTCGAGGATTCCCTCGTTCGCGGCGGTGTAGGTGGGATCGTCGTCATCCCCTCGACGTTCGACGCCGACATGACAAGGCGAGGCGGCGCCCCTCAAATCCAGGTGCTGGTGGATGGAACGGATCCCAACACGGCTGCGCTGGTCGACGGGTACGTCCAGGGCGTGATCGGCAACTGGGTGGTGCAGCGGGCTGTCGAAGACGGCAGAACGGAGGCGGCCTCCGGGCCCGAGGCCCGCATGTGGTTCAACCCCGAGCTGACCAGCCGCTACTTCCTCGTCCCCGGGTCGATCGCCATCGTGATGGCGCTCGTCGGAACCCTGCTCACGGCACTTGTCGTAGCCCGTGAGTGGGAGCGCGGAACGATGGAGGCAATGATGGCGACCCCCGTGTCGTCCGTCGAGCTACTTCTAGGGAAAGTCGTTCCGTACTTCGTGCTGGGGCTTGGGTCGATGACGTTATGCACGCTCATCGCCGTCTTCCTCTTCCACGTGCCTTTTCGCGGCTCGGTCGGCGCGCTCTACGCGATTTCGGCGGCGTTCCTGCTCCCAGCGCTGGGGCAGGGGTTGCTCATCTCCGCGGCAACCAAGAACCAGTTTCTCGCCTCCCAGCTGGCGCTGATGACTTCGTTTCTGCCGACCTTCCTGCTGTCCGGGTTCCTGTTCGAGATCGGCTCCATGCCCAAGGCGATCCAGGTCGTCACGCCGCTGGTTGCGGCGCGGTGGCTGATTCCGAGCCTGGAGAGCGTTTTTCTCACCGGAGACCTCTGGCCCGTGTTCCTCAAGAGCATCGGCATCCTGCTGCTTTATGGTGTCATCTTTCTGGCGCTCGCCACGCGATCGACCAAGAAGCGGGTGGCGTGACCATGTGGACGCGACTCCTCGCCCTCATCGTCAAGGAGTTCCTCGTGCTGCTCCGGGATCCTCGGAGCCGGGTCATCCTGATCGCTCCGCCGGTCATCCAGCTCATCGTATTCTCTTTCGCCGCGACTCTCGAAGTGAAGAATGTGGATGTGGTGATTCTCAATCGCGACGAGGGGGTCTCGGGCGGCGAGCTGGTTCGCCGCATCGAGGGCTCGCCCTCGTTTCGCACAGTCAAGCCGGTGCACGACCCGGCCAATCTGCGAAAAGCGATCGATCAGGAACAGGCCATCGCGGCGATGGCGATCGGGCCGAGCTTCTCGCGTGACCTTGTTGCCGGCCGGCTGGCAAACGTGCAGATCCTCCTCGACGGTCGGAGGTCCAATGCGGCGCAGCTCGTCAACGCATACCTCGGCGAGATCGTAAGCTCCTACATCGGAGACGAGAACAAAGCCGCACATCGCATCGCGACCGTTCCGCGCGTCGTCACGCGAAACTGGTTCAACCCGAACCTCAAGTCTCAGTGGTTCATGGTGCCCGGCCTCATCGCGTCGATCGCGCTCATGATCGGTCTTATCGTCACTGGGCTCTCGGTAGCCCGGGAGAGGGAACTCGGCACCTTCGATCAGCTGATGGTCTCTCCCCTCCGTACGCACGAGATCCTCATCGGCAAGGCGCTCCCGCCGGTCATGATCGGGTGCGTGCACATAACGATCTATGTGCTCGCGACGATTTTCATCTTCGGCGTGCCCCTGCGCGGGTCGCTGCTGCTTCTCTATGGCAGCGCGCTCGTCTTTCTCGCGGCGGTCGTCGGAGTTGGACTCTTCATCTCCGCGCTCTCGGCGACGCAGCAGCAGGCGATCCTCGGGTGCTTTCTCTGCATGGTGCCGGCGACCCTCCTGTCGGGCTTTGCCACGCCCATCGCGAACATGCCGGTGTGGCTGCAAGCGGTCACGGTCATCAACCCGCTCCGATATTTCCTGGCGGTCACGCGGGGCGTGTTCCTCAAAGGCATGGCGTTCCCGGACGTCGCAAGAAACACGGCACCGCTGGTTGTGATTGCGGCGATCACCCTGACGGCCGCCGCGTGGTTGTTTCGACGAAGGACGGGGTGAGGCATGGCCGTTCCCTACAAGAAGTTCCTCCTGATGATCGACGGCTACGTCTGATGCTCACCTTTTTGCGCCGAACTGGCCGCCACCGTCCAGGATCCAACGGTGGGTGGGCTCTGCCTTGTGTAGCCGTGTCCCAACCGCGGGCGGAAATCAGGCGCACATCGAGGAGGCCGTCGCCGCGCACCACGCCCACCTCACCAGCTAGCCCGGCGACACGATCGAGACTTTTCATCTCGCGCACCATGCGCACGTGATACGAGGTTCAATGCTGCCCACGTCCCCTGATTCAAAATCGTCTCCCACCTTTTCTGGGTATCAGAAGCTGGTAGTGGCCCTCCTGGCCTTCCTGCAGTTCACCATCATTCTGGATTTCATGATCCTCTCGCCGATGGGGCCGATCTTGATGCCCCAGCTCGGGATCAGCGCGCGCCAGTTCGGGTTGGTGGTGAGCGCCTACGCGTTCAGTGCAGGCATCGCGGGAATTCTGGCCGCGGGCTTCGCTGACAAGTTCGATAGGAAGCGCCTTCTCCTGACGTTCTACGCGGGATTCTTGGCGGGTACCTTCCTTTGCGGTATCGCGCCCAACTATCCGTTCCTCCTGGGAGCCCGCGTGGTTACCGGACTCTTCGGCGGCGTGATTGGTTCGATCAGCTTCGCGATTGTCGCCGACTTGTTTCCGCTGCAGGTGCGCGGCCGGGTGATGGGGACGATTCAAAGCGCCTTCGCCGCCAGCCAAGTGATGGGAATCCCCATCGGGCTCTTTCTGGCCAGCCATTTCGGATGGCACGGTCCGTTCCGCATGATCGTGGCCGTGGGAATGTTGGTGGGAATCGTGTTGATTTGGAAGCTGAAACCCATCACGTCCCACCTGGAGGCTGCCCGGGGTCGCCATCCCCTGCGCCACCTCTTCAACATCGCTACCAACCGACGCTACCTGGTTGGGTTCGCGGCCACCATGCTGGTAGCCACCGGCGGCTTTATGCTCCAGCCCTTCGCGAGCAATTTCGTGGTCCACAACCTGGGCGTTTCGCTCGATCAGCTGCCGGTGATCTACATGTCGGGTGGCATCCTGGGTCTGTTCGCAGGGTCTCTACTCGGGCGGCTCGCCGACCGCATCGGGAAATTCCGCCTGCTCACTTTCGCCTCGCTGGCGGGAATGCTCATGGTGTGGTGGTGGACTGGGCTCGAACGCGTGCCCTTGTGGCTCGCGATCGTGGGGAACTGCGCGTTGTTCGCCACGATCGCGGGGCGACAAGTCTCAACCATGGCACTGATCTCGGGCGTGCCCGCACTGCCTGACCGTGGCGCGTACATGGCGGTGAGCTCGTCCATGCAGCAGTTTGCCGGAGCGGTGTCGTCGTTCGTGTCGGGACTCATTGTCGTCCAGAGCGCTTCGGGGCGCATCGAGAACTACCACCTGCTGGGCTGGGTAGTCATCGGTGCCATGACCCTCACGCTGGCGCAGATGCACAACGTTGACAAGATGGTGAAGCGCACCGCTAGGCCATAATGTCTGCCCCCGGGAAATCCGAAAGCACGTAGAGTCTTGCCATGAGGAAACCCGATCAAGTGATCGAACTGGCGAAACCCGCGCTCAAGCCAACCCTGTCACTCACCAAGGCTCTGCAGGGCAGGAAGACGACTCGCGAAATCAGCGACAAGAAGCTACCCCCGCAAACCCTGTCCAATCTTCTCTGGGCGGCGGGCGGCGTGAACCGCAAGAAGGGCCCATTTGGCGTTGCTGGCAGGACCGCGGCATCCGCGAGCAACTCCCAGGAGATCGACATCTACGTTGCCCTACGAGAAGGGACGTACGTGTATGACCCGCTTGCGCATCGGTTGGTGCTCGCCGTACCGGGAGACCTGCGTAGGCTCGCGATTGGTCGAGGGCAGGCGAGCAGTGGTTCCAATGCTCCCGTTCGCCTCATCTTCGTGGCCGACATCGACAAGCTTGCCAACACCTCTGGGTACCAAGAGCCAGGGCTTCGCGATCCTGCTGTGCAGCGGTCGTACTATTTCGTGGACACGGGGATGATCGCGGCCAACGTGTATCTATTCGCCGCGTCCGTTGGCCTCGCCGCCTGGCTCCACAACTGCGACAAGCCGGGGCTTTCCGCCAAATTGAACCTGCGCGCCGATCAGCGAGTGCTTTTCGGACAGACAGTCGGATACCCCGTGACGCCAAGAAAGCGAGGAACACGATGAAGCTTTCGGGAAACACGGTCCTGATCACCGGCGGCGCGACAGGCATCGGCCTGGCAGTGGCCGAAGCCTTCTTGAGGGCTGGCAGCGAGGTCATCATCTGCGGCCGCAGGGAAGGGCGGCTCCTGGCGGCGCGCGAGAAGCACCCCGGACTCCACACCAGGACGTGCGACGTCGCGAAGGAATCGGATTGCCGAGCGCTGGCCGAATGGGTGAGCGCGAACTTCAAGGGCTTGAATATCCTGGTCAACAACGCTGGCGTACAGAGAGACATAGATTTCACCCGAGGCGTGGACGCCTTCCTGGCCGGCGAGAGCGAAATCAAAGTCAACCTGGAAGCGCCGATGATTCTGTCAGGGCTGTTCATTCCTCAGCTCACCGGCAAGAACGACCCCGCCATCGTCAATGTGACCTCCGGGCTTGGCTTCGTGCCCGCCGCGAAGATGCCAGTCTACAGCGCGACCAAGGCAGGGCTGCACGCCTTCTCCATGGCGCTCAGGCATCAACTCTCCAAGCTTGAAATCAAGGTCTTCGAGGTCGTTCCTCCGGCCGTCGACACCGAGTTGAACCCGGAGGGCCGTGCCCAACGAGGTGGTTTTAAGGCCAATCTCACGCCCGAGGAATTCACGGCCGCAGTCATGAAGGATCTCGAAGCTGACGTGCTCGAAATTGGCTATGGCATGAGCGCAGGGATGCTCAAAGCCTCAAGGGCCGAGCTAGACAAGAGCTTTCAGCAGATGAACAGCCGCTGGTAGACTTTTCGGAATGCCGAACGGCCGAAGCAATGGGTGAGGCACCCCGTTGGACGGGGCCGGTCATCCGGGTGCCTGGCGCGCACACGGGCGTGATCCACTTGCTTATGACCGACGTTGTCATGCCCGAGATGAATGGACGCGACCCTGCCAAGAACTTGCTGGCTTGACTCCAATCAGGCGGAGGCATCGACGACGCTATCGTCGATGGTCGAGATTACTGGCAGGTGCGGTCGCGCGTGCAGTCCGACGGTCTTGCTGACTTTCCGAGCGGCCTCGGCGTCTTCCTGGCGCACTTCCTCGATGGCGTCAGCGAGTCGGGGCAGGACTGCCTCTTCGGTGTAGCGAATCATGTGTTCGCCCGCGCAAGCCAGGGCGATGGCCCGGGCGAGACGCTTGGGAGTATGGCGCAAGGTCTGTCCCAGAAATCGCCAGTAGGACCTGCGGTACGTGCCCATGACCCCCTGACGCCAGATCGAACTTGCCACGCAACGAAGGGCATAGGTCCAAGGCAAGCTGAAGTGTGCATCGGCGCGCGGTCGCAAACGCAGGGCTCGCAAGCAGCGTGCGAAGTATTCCTCGGGCGAATAGATTTGCGCGAGCGTGGCCCTATAGGTTTCCAGCAGCGTGGACTCGGGCACCTTGGTCTTGAAATTAGCACGCCCAAAGGTCTCGCCGCTCGCGCTTTCGAGAAGTCGTCCCTCGCGCTTGAGCCTGCGTTCCAGCTGAGTTCCCGGCAACGCCGTCAGGATGCCGATCATGGCTTGGGGGATGGGCGAGCGCAAGATCCACTCGCACTGCCGACGCAGGGCAGCCTTGTCGTCGGCGTCGAAGCCCATGATGAAGCCGGCGTTGACGTCAAGCCCTGATCGGATCAAGGTCTCGATGGCGGCATTCAGATCCACCCGCAGGTTTTGTCCCTTGTTGGTTTCGCGGAGAGCCGCCGGCGAGGGCGTTTCGATACCAACGAACACGCAGTCGAAGCCGGCGGCGACCATGCCAGCCATGAGATCCTTGCACCCCGCCAGATCCACGCTGGCTTCGGTGAAGAATTGGAAGGGGAACTTGTGCGCCCGCATCCATGCGGTCAGGGAGCCAAGCAGTCCAAGGGTTTCTTTGCGGTTGCCGACGAAGTTGTCGTCAACCACGAAGACCGATCCGCGAAATCCGGCGGCCACAATCGCGTCGAGCTCGCGGCAGAATTGCGCCGGTTCCTTGGTGCGTGGCCGGCGGCCGAACAATTCGACGATGTCGCAGAACTCGCAGCTGAAGGGGCAACCACGTCCCCATTGCACGCCGATGGCATGGTAGGCGTCGATGTCGAGTAGGTCGTAGCGGGGCGTGGGCGTCTTCTTGATGTCAGGGCGCTCGGTGCCTACGAAACGCGCGGGAAGCGTGCTGCGGTCGGAGAGAAGGGCTTCACACAAGGGCGCGATCAGGTCTTCAGCTTCGCCGATGACGATGGAATCCACGAAGGGATCAAGGGCTTCGGGCGTGGCCGTCGCATGCGGCCCACCGGCCACGATGGTCTTGCCCAAGGCACGTGCCCTTACTGCCACTTCCAACATGGACGGCCGCTGAACCAGCATGCCGGACAGGAAGACAACGTCGGCCCAGGAGAGATCGGCATCCTCTAGAGGGCGCACGTTCATATCGCAGAGGCGAACTTCCCAGTCCCGCGGAAGCATGGCCGCGACCGTCAGAAGCCCAAGCGGCGGCAGAATCGAGCGTTTGCCGATGAACTGGAGCGTTCGCTCATGTCCCCAGTAGGTCTCTGGAAACACGGGCGAAATGCAGAGAACCTTCATGCCCGTATTGACCTCATCGGCATATCCCAAGACCAGAAAGGCCACGTCCCATCGCCAAGCGCAAGCACGATACCCCAAAGTTCTCCTTGGGGGCTAGGCGTGCTCACATCGATCTTCATCTTGATTCTTCTCATTCACCACGATGTCGAAGGTCTCGCATGTCCACCACGCCCGCAGCAGCTTCCGTGACAGCGCTATGGACGTGTACTACCTCCTATTGATTGAGGCAGGTCTTGGACCCCGCTCAGTTCCGCGGAAGGCTCTGCGATTCAGGCATTCGTCCCCCCCATATCCCGAGCTTTTGACGTCTCCCCATTCTGATACCCACAAAGCGACGTCACACAATGCGCCAGCCCGAATGCCAGAATCGCACAATCATCCTCGATTTTGGCTACCGGTTGCAGCAAGTCCTGTGCCGTGGCGAGGTTCGAACAAACTCCGTGCCTTCCATCTTTCCCAGCGCCCAAAGGTCGGCACCATCAATCACAATGACTGTCAGACTCATTCATCTTGATGGGATAGCATGCGGACTCGGCTGGCAGCACGTGGCCGCTCTCCGCGATAGGGCTTCGGATGACCAACGGTACGCGCAAGCATGTGCGCCACATAGAATTGGGCTCGCCTTCAGAAGTCGTGGACGCGCTTTTTTTGGAGGGCCGCGACATGAATTGGCATAGGAAGTGCTTCGGCGATTAGCATGAAGACAGGAAGAAAGGCCCATCTTATTGGCGGTGGTATCGGTTCCTTAGCGGCCGCCGCCTTCATGGTTCGCGACGGGGCCATACCTGGCACAAACATTTCAATCTTCGAACAGGGGCTTACCTTGGGTGGAAGCCTGGACGGTGCCCAAGTTCCTCTGGGTGGCTATTCGTTGCGCGGTGGACGCATGTTGACCACCGACAACTACGAATGTACCTGGGATCTCTACAAATCGATTCCATCGCTGACATTCGAAGGCAAATCAGTGTTCGACGAAACTGTGGAGTTTAACGAGAAGCACAAGGCGCATTCGATGGCGAGACTCGTGGATTCCAGTCGAGCCAAGGTCCCGGTGACCTCGATGGGGTTCTCCATGCAAGACCGGATCGAGCTGTTAAAGCTCAACAATGCTGATGAAGCTGTCTTGGGCGCCAGCTGTATTACTGATTGGCTTTCGCCTCACTTCTTCGCAACCAACTTCTGGAGTATGTGGTCGACAACATTTGCCTTTCAACCTTGGCACAGTGCGGTTGAGTTCAAACGGTACTTGCATCGCTTTGTGCTTGAGTTCTCGCGCATCGAAACGCTTGCGGGGGTCAAGCGAACCGTCTACAACCAGTACGACTCGTTAGTGCGACCTTTGCAGACATGGCTTGAAAGGCAGGGTGTTCACTTGGTCACCGGTTGCACGGTGACAGATCTCGATCACAGGAGCGAAGATGGCAAGTTCGCTGTAACGGGCATCCATTGCAGACGGCGAGATACGAGCGAAATCATCCCTGTCGAGGAAGGCGATTTTGTCCTTTTTCAAAATGGGTCCATGACAGACGCTTCCAGCTTGGGTTCGATGACAAGTGCACCCAGCAAGCTGACCAAGGTTGATAGCGGCGGTTGGACCCTATGGGAGAAGCTGGCGCAAGATAGGCCGTACTTCGGCCGTCCTGGAGCCTTCAATAGTTGCATAGCGCAGTCTTACTGGGAGTCGTTCACCGTCACGTTGAAGACGCCGACATTCTTCGAAAAGATGGAGCGGTATAGCGGAAATGAGGCGGGCACCGGTGGCCTCGTCACATTCAAGGATTCGAATTGGCTGATGTCCATCGTGCTGGCCCATCAGCCGCACTTCGCGAACCAGTCCGACGACGTTCAAGTATTCTGGGGATACTCGCTGTTTCCGGATCGGGTCGGCAATTTTGTGGCCAAGCCAATGTCTGATTGCAACGGAACAGAAATCTTACAAGAACTCTGCGGACATCTGCGATTCGATCTGGAAACGGTTGAGTTTGCCAATTGCATTCCGTGCAGAATGCCCTACATCACCAGCATGTTCATGCCCCGCACGCTCGGGGATCGCCCGCTACCGGTTCCTCGCGAATCGAAGAACCTCGCGTTCATCAGCCAATTCGTCGAAATTCCAGATGACGTCGTCTTTACAGTGGAGTACTCGGTGCGAGCCGCCCAGATGGCTGTCTATGAGCTGTTTGGCATTGACCGCAAGATTCCGCCCGTATCGTCACACGATAAGTCACTTCGGGCGCGGGTTGGTGCGCTCATCAAGGCTTTTCGGTGATGCCCACACCCCTCAGAAGCTGGTTCATTTTGATTGAATCGTTCAACGAAACTAGTCCGAGCTGGATTGGGGCTCTCCCGTGAGCGACTTGGTTTTGGAAATCAAGGGCCTCTCTCGTCGTTTTGGCTTATTTGTCGCCGTCCATGACCTAACTCTATCGGTCCGGGCCGGGGAGGTCTTTGGCTTGCTCGGCTCCAATGGGGCGGGCAAGACCACCACGATTAAGATGCTGACGACGCTGCTGGCACCATCGTCGGGCGAGGCCCGGGTGGCGGGCTTCTCCATAACCACTCAGCCTGTTGACGTACGCCGTGCTATCGGCTACGTGCCGCAGGCGATCTCAGTGGATGGCTCGCTCACCGGCTACGAGAATCTGCTTTTCTTCGCTAAACTATACGACCTGCCTGCCAACGAGCGGCAGGCTCGGATACGGGCGGCGTTGGAATTCATGGGCTTGACAGCCTACGGTGGCCGGCTCGTGGGCGAATACTCCGGTGGTATGGTTCGCCGCCTGGAAATCGCGCAGTCCACCCTGCATCGGCCGCGCGTACTCTTTCTGGACGAGCCGACCGTCGGGCTAGATCCCATCGCCCGGGATGCCGTTTGGAAGCATCTCATCGATCTGCGGGCCAACTACGGCACGACCCTGTTCTTTACGACCCATTACCTGGAGGAGGCTGAGAGTCATTGCGACCGCCTCGCCATCATGCATCTGGGGAAAATCGCCGCGCTTGGGACCTGCGAAGAGCTCAAGGCCACGCTCGGCGGTGAGTCCTCGACCCTGAGTGAGGTCTTCACGCACTACGCCGGAGGTGCCGCCGATTCGGGCGGCACATTCCGTGACGTTTCAGTCGATCGTGCGACAGCCAAACGGCTTGGCTAGAAGCCTCCTATGCCGATGACCGCTACCTTCATGCGTCCGTTCACCGGCTTCATCGTGAAGACCCTTGTGATTACTGAGTTCGAGCTGCGCAAATTGCGCCACGATTTCACGGAGCTCATCACCCGCGCCTTCCAGCCCGCACTTTGGCTATTGATCTTCGGACAGGTGTTTGCTCGCAGCGGAGCGATGCACACGGGCAGCACACCCTATCTCGACTTCATTGCCCCGGGGATTCTTGCGCAAAGTGTACTCTTCGTGGCCATCTTCTATGGAATCAACATCATCTGGGAGCGCGACCTTGGCATCGTGCAAAGACTCCTGGCAAGCCCAACTCCCCGCGCTGCGCTTGTGCTTGGCAAGGGGCTTTCCGCTGGCGTTCGAACGCTTTCGCAGGCCGCCATCGTCTATGGTCTGTCCCTACTGCTCGGAGTTCGACTCGATGGCAGACCGCTCGCGGTCCTTAATGTGCTTGTCATCGTTATTCTTACCGCGACTCTATTTGCGACTTTTTCTCTCGTCATTGCCTGCATTGTGAAGACCCGCGAACGGTTCATGGGGGTCGGCCAAGTGCTAACCATGCCGCTGTTCTTCGCCAGCAATGCAATCTATCCCACAGCTATCATGCCCGGCTGGCTGAAAACCATTTCCCACCTTAATCCGCTAACTTATGTGGTGGATGCCTTGCGGACATCCATGCTGGCCGGGAGCACGAGTACGTTCGGCCTGGGGCACGACTACGCGGTTCTTCTGATCACGACGACCATCTTGGTCTTGATTGGAGCCCGGTTGTATCCACACTTGGCGTCGTAGGGGGCGACGACTATCGAAGCGTACGTCGACGACGCTGCCCCGCACAGCGACGATCACGCCGAAGTTCGGAACTCGGGTCTTACCCGCCATGCGATGGCTCCTTGGCTCGGCCATAGCGCCGGATCAAAGCATTAGTAGAGCTATCGTGCGTGAGCTCGTGCTCGTCCCCAGACTCAAGCTCGGGGATTATGCGCGCGGCGAGCGCCTTTCCCAGCTCGACGCCCCACTGGTCAAAGGAGTCAATGCCCCAGATCGCGCCTTGAGTGAAAACGCTGTGTTCGTAAAGCGCGATAAGCTTCCCCAGGGCCTCTGGGGTCAGCTGTTCAAGCAGGATCGTGCTGGAGGGACGGTTGCCCTCAAAGGTTCGGTGCGGTGCCAGCCATGCCGGTGTGCCCTCCGCTTGGACCTCCTGCGAGGTCTTGCCAAACGCCAGTGCCTCCGCTTGGGCAAGCATGTTGGCGAAAAGTAATTCGTGATGGCGGCCGAGCGGGTTTAGCGGACGAAGAAAGCCGATGAAGTCACAAGGGATGAGCTTGGTCCCTTGATGAATCAGTTGGTAGAAGGAATGCTGGCCGTTGGTGCCCGGCTCGCCCCAGTAGATCGGACCGGTTTGGTAGTCGACCTCGGTCCCCGCAAGCGTGACGTGCTTGCCGTTGCTCTCCATCGTCAATTGCTGCAGGTATGCCGGGAAACGCTTCAAGTACTGCTCATAGGGAAGTACAGCGATGGTCTGCGCGCCACAGAAGTTGTTGTACCAGAGGCCCAGAAGCCCCATGAGCACCGGTAAGTTGCGTTCGAACGGGGCCGTGTGGAAATGCTCGTCCATCTGGTGGAACCCGTGGAGCATGGCTCGGAAATGGTCGGGTCCAATGGCGATCATCGCCGAAAGGCCAATCGCCGAATCCATGGAGTAGCGGCCGCCGACCCAATCCCAAAACTCGAACATGTTCGCCTCGTCGATGCCGAACTTCGTTACCTCCACAGCGTTGGTCGAGACCGCAACAAAATGACTGGCGACGGCAGCGGGATATTTCAAAGTCTTGAGTACCCAATTGCGGGCCGTGTGTGCGTTGGTCATGGTCTCTAGGGTCGTAAAGGTCTTCGACGAGATGATGAACAGTGTCTCTTCAGGGGCCAGATCGCGGGTGGCCTCGGCGAAGTCGGTGCCGTCGACGTTGGACACGAAGCGGAAGGTCAGGTCGCGCTGGCTGTAGTACCGCAATGCCTCATACGCCATCACAGGTCCCAGGTCGGAACCACCGATACCAATATTGATGACGTTGCGGATTCGCCTGCCGGTGTGGCCCTTCCATTCGCCACTGCGAACCCGGTTAGAGAAACTGGCCATCCTGGCGAGCACAGCCCGGACCTGTGGCACGACGTCTTCGCCTTGCGCCATGATGGAATGGCCTTGGGGGGCACGCAGCGCCACATGCAGGACAGCACGATTCTCCGTGACGTTGATCTTGTCACCGCGAAACATGGCATCCACGCGGGTCCGCAGACCAGACTCCTCCGCCAGCTGCACAAGAAGCCTCAATGTCTCGTCGGTGATGAGGTGTTTGGAGTAGTCAAAATAGATCCCGACGGCCTCAGCCGTCATTCGCTCGCCGCGCTTTGGATCGTCTGCAAAGAGCTTTCGCAGATGTAACTTGCGAATCTTCGGGCAGTGGCTTTCGAGGGCCTACCACGCCGCAAGTCCCGTAAGCGGCGAGAGGGCATTCCCCATGGTCATCCCCGTTCCATCGCGGCGTCGTATTCACCACGGCGCGCCGCCTGGTTGCAACTGGCTCGATGGTACAGCGCGCTCTGCGCCGCGGCCACGTGGGCGACCTCTCCTCGCCAGATCTCCAACGCTGGTTGTTGGATGGCGCGAGCAAACGAAAATGCCAACGCCCAAGGAAGCTGCGACTTGAATCGAACATTCATGGCGTTGAGACGGGCCGAGGCCAACTCGGGGGATTGGCCGCCCGAAAGGAAAGCGATCCCCGGAATAGCAGGCGGAACAGCTCGCAAGAGACACCTCACCGTGGCATCGGCGACCTCGTCCACCGAATCTTGCGTGGGGCAGGCCAATCCCGGAACCACCATGTTCGGCTTCAGGAGCATTCCTTCTAGCATCACCGGCTGGCTGCAAAGGTGGTTGAAGACCCTCCCCAAGACTTCTTCCGTGACTTCGCAGCAATGATCGAGGGTGTGCGCGCCATCCATGAGCACCTCCGGCTCGACGATGGGAACCAGACCGGCCTCCTGACACAGAGTCGCGTAGCGAGCCAGCGCCTGAGCGTTCGCCTCTATGCAGTCCCGACTAGGAATGCCATCGCCTACCGCAATCACCGCGCGCCACTTGGCAAAGCGGGCGCCCATTTGGGCATACTCAGCGAGACGCTCGCGCAAGCCATCCAGGTCCAGGTGCCGGCGTCGCCTCTCAGCTCGCCCGGCCGCCCCTTGATCTCGACCAGGAAGAACCCCTTGGGCGACACCACCAGCAGGTCAATCTCGTAGATCGCCCCGTCGTCAGCGATGAACTCGAAGTTCGACCAGGCGCGGTACGGCTCGTGGTCCCCGAGCCTCTCACGCACGAAGGCTAACGCCTCGCGTTCCCAGGGGAACTGCGAGGGGGTGACTTCCTTCCAACGCTCTGAGGTGGGGTGCATGCGGGGCCGGACCGAGTCGCATTGTATCCCAAGCGAATTCCGGAGGTTGAGGAGGTTTCCTGGGTAGGACGATTCCGCGATTGAGGGTGCTTTGAGGGCGACGAACCGGGTCAAGCGGCACCGCCCAGCGCGATCCCGAGGATGTTCCAGGGGAATCGTTTCCGGTGGCCTCGACGGGCGAGGAGAGTCGCGCATTATCGCGGTCGTTCTTCAACGTGGCCGCAGCTCCGGTGGACACGGGATGGTGGTTCCCGCGGGGGATCCCCGGGAGGCGCCCCTCCGCGGGACCGTTCATCAACGGATAGTTGGTGGAGATGCCAGGCTTGGCATCGCTGGTAGGTGTATGCTCGATTATCCGTGGAACCGTCAGTTCTCGATCTTGCTCAGCTCGCGAGGATCCAGGGAACACATCGGGGTTTTCTATATCAACATCTCTATTCGGCCGCATGCCTGCTGTCCTCGCCGAAGACCGGCGTTGTTGGCGTGCGCGTCGAGCGGGATGAAGACCTAGAGTTGGTCCATTCCCACGAAGTGATCTACGCGCAGATCAAGACGCGTGAGGCATTGCTGGCGCCTTCAGATATCGAGGGGATGCTCGAACGCTTCGAACGTCTGCGTACGGCCCACCATGCAGGCCAACGCAAGGATGTCCCACGATTTGCGCTGGTCACGAATACCGAACTGGGGCCGAACCTTGCGCGGTCGTCCTGGCCGTCAGACGTCTTGGTGCTCACGCCATCAACGCCTCCGCATGTCTTCGAGCGCACGGGCTTGGTGGCTCCAGCTCCCAATGTAGGTGCTCTTCTTCATGGGACGCTGTCGATAGCGGAAGAATTTCGACTATCGGCTCTTCGGCCAGAGAGCCTTGTCTCAAAGCTCGTCGGCGTAATCGCACAAGCGGCGGCGGGGGAGCCACCGGGCCCTTCCTTTGCGCGCGCCGACCTTGAAAATATCTGCGAGCTAGTTGCCGCTCAGATACGGCCCCTACCCAAGGTTGTGAGATACCGCTCTCAGATCGATGAACCGAAGCTGCCTGACGGTCGAGGATCACTGATCGTGGTTGGGCACTCTGGCGATGGAAAGAGTGCTTGGGCTGCGGAAGTTGCGCCACACATGTCGGATGTCGCCGTGTATCTACCGTGTTCGTCAGCACCGGGCGAGCAGATGGCACCTCGCCTTGTCGAGGCTGTGGTAGCAACACTCGTTGCGCGCGGAGATTTTCGTCCGCACCACCTTGTCCTTCCTGGACGGACAGGAATCGATGCGCTCGCGCTACTGGACCGAGAACTCACGATACATGCGGTCTCCCTGACTGCCATCATCGATGACTGTCACCATCTCGCGCAAAACGCAATTGTCGATGCCATGCGCGCGGCTCCCCATATCCGGTACCTGCTGCTCGGGCGGCCCTGCGATGCACTGGACGAGGTTGCAGCTCTTCTATCACTTCCTCGTGCACGGTTGGGCGGTTGGGATGACGACACGATCGCGGCACTATTGCACGACGAGGGCTGCTCAACTAAACCGGCGGAAGTTTCGGCCCTAAGGAGCGCGACAAAGGGCGCGCCCCTGTTCGTGCTTCACGCGATCCAGGCGATCAGCAGCGCTGGGAAGGACACGGGCGAGTATGCGCGCCAGCTCGTCTTGGGCACGACGGCGGGACGTAGTCCGCAAGAGGTCCTCCTTGAAGCCGCAGTGCGTGCGCTGGACCCGGTGACTGCGAAGGTTGGCTCTGCCCTGGCCGCAATCGACGCTGGTTTCCAGGCTGAAGAATGGGCGCAACTTCTAGCAAGGACGACGGACGACGGACCGTCGGCTATACGGCGTGCGCTTCGTTTTCTTGTAGACCATCAGCTTGCACATGAATCCGAGCGTGGTCTCGTTGGCATCCACGACGCGTTTCGACCGTTGCTAGACGGTCGATTCTTGTCTGAGGTCGAAGTTAGAAATCTGAGGGGATTCGCAGCCGATCTCATTCGTGTTGGCTTGCAGAATGAGCGCACGTCGGAGCGCCTCGTCGCATACGTCCGGCTTCTCGCGTCGATCGGACGTCTGTCCGAACTTGCCGATGTCGCGAATGCGCTCGCGGAGTGGTTCCAGGAAACTGGAACAATATCTGAAGTGCGTGGGCACCTTGAAGCGTCAGCGAGAGAGCGAGAACTGTCTGCAGAGGATCAGTTCTGGGCCCTTGATACACTGGTCTTCTTCGACATTGAGGACAAGAAGCTCGATCAGGCGGAAAGCCGACTTCCTGAGTTGAGACGCCTGGCAGAGGGCCTGGGCGATCACGCTCGAGGCGCTGTCCTGCACAAAGAGATCCTCATTGCGCTGCTTCGCGGAGACGTGGACACCATCCGCAAACTCATGGCGACACCGCCGGCCGACGCAAGATACTCTCGAATTCTTCGCTATCACTCGGCCATTGCTGAGGCACAGGCTGGGCAGGTTGAGCTTGCTGTTAGTCAACTTCTCGATGTTGCCACCGAGTACCTCAGCGAACTGGGGTTGACCGTCGATGCGATATTGGGAAAGAACGTCGCGGAATTGCGTGGTCTCATTCGTCCGAGTGCCGACAGCACGGATGTGCGACATCTCGCCGATTGCTACCATGCGATAGTTTGCGTGAGTTCTGGGGATCCCGAACGTCGGAAGAACAACGCTCTGTTCGCAATCTGGGCAATGAAATTCTACGACCTGGCCGGCGCTGTCCGCTCAGTTTTGCGAGCAGGACAGGACGCAGTTGACTTGATGCTGGGACTTGAGGACGATGCTGAGGCCGCGCGCGCGTTCATCGAACAGTCCCTGCTGCCTGTATTGGGGCAAGCGAGACTGCCCGAGATGACTATACCAATTCGATCGCAGTATGCGGTCGTGTGCGCGCGCTGTGGCGACTTTGCCCGAGCTGATGCGGTAATGGCAGCGGTCGCGCCGTACGCGGACGGGTTGCCCACCGAAGGGCGCGGAGAACTGGAGAATCAACGCGCGCTGATCGAGCGACTTCGTGCCCGCGGGCCAATGTCGCCATCGCAGCTAGCTGCCCGGAGGCGTCGAGCAGCGGGACTTGAGCGCCGAGCGAATGAGATGCGAGCCGCCCTTGGCCTGGGGAGCCCGCCGCCGAATATGCCCCCCCTGACGAAGATCGGCCGGAATTCCCCCTGCCCATGCGGATCCGGACAAAAATACAAGAAGTGCCACGGAAAGCCTGAGTGACCAATATCTCGGGTTCCCGGAGGAGATCCCCTGTGTTGGAGTAGGCCATTTCGGGGTCAGTCCATCAGGACCCTTGCAATCGCTTGCTTGGCTGACTTTTCGGGCTCGCGCTCTCGGCGCTTGGCAATCACGTATCGTGCACCGCCTGTCTGGTCAGTGGCATCGCATCGACCGGCCTGTTTCGGGCGAAATGACGCAGTCATAGGCTGCCCACGAATGGGCTAAACCAAGCGAGTTCGTCACGAATGAAACACCTTGGCCCGAGGGCCAAATCCGCTCACCGAACGACCCACGACCATCTACCGAGGCGAGCGTGGCCTGAAATCATGACCTCGCATCGCGAGGAAAGGCTGGGACGGCGCTGTCAAATGCAGGTCTCGAAGCGCGCCAGCGCCTGCTC
>Ga0224559_1000566_pt1 | contig 24086 bp, 18 predicted proteins | sample 714S33034metaG_FD_180676 | JGI IMG/M metagenome (GOLD analysis project Ga0224559, IMG submission 180676) | Peat soil microbial communities from Stordalen Mire, Sweden - 717 S3 30-34 | ecosystem: Environmental > Terrestrial > Soil > Wetlands > Peat | place: Sweden: Norrbotten County, Stordalen... | reverse complement strand
CTCCGACGACGACATTCCTTTTTGACGCGAATTGCGGGCGCACGACTTCATCATCTCCAGGTCCAAAAAGCGGAACCTGGGGCACCCGTATCCGCAACCGCCCCCGGCGCTTCATTTTCGTGAAGTGGCCATACAGCCGCGGTAATCGAGCGAAGCCAGAACTGCTGCGCCCTTTTGAGCCTTGCGCATGGCTGCCGCTGCCTGCTGGCCTCTCCGGCTTGCAGGCAGCGGGTTCAGAACAGGCTCACTCTGGTTTTGTCCTGCTCTATTTTTCGCTCAGCCTTGGTCCTGTTCAAGATGGCGGCCGCTTACTGGGGCTTGCGGTAGTTGATGACCTCGCCGTCCAGCCGGTACTCGGCCGAACAGAGGTCACTGCCGCAGATCAGCGTCTCGCCGCCGAACAACTGGCGGTGTGTGATCGCTCCGATGGCGCCGCAACGCGGGCAGGAGATCACGGCCACGAATGGATCCTGCGCATGGTCCGGTTTTGTCTGATTTTCCAGCACGAAAACCGTTCCAGGGTCCATTTTTTCGGGAATCCATTCTTCCAGAAACTGCAAATTGGCTAACATGCTGCCCTCCGTACGGTAGGGAATAACAGGGCTGTGCCCAGACGGCCGGGCCGGCCCTGTCTTCAAACAACAGCAGGCTGCGAATGCATCCCGGAGGCTTGGACTTCCCCCCGGAGGTAATCAGTGTGGGCGCGATGGGCTTTGAAGTCAATCGGAATCGATGGGCTGGCAGTACCAAAGAAGGTTACCGTATCCTTTGCCGGAAAACTCTGCGCTCTGGGCCCTCCGCCGCGCGGCGTTTTCAGGATTGCCGTTGAGGTGCGCCAAGTTCATTCAGCGTGGATTCTTGAGCATTCTCGGAAATTGTGTAGACCTGGATGGCATTGGTATCCCACCCATTTCCGCAACAAACGCGGAAATGGATGGGGCACGGGCAGTTGCGGCTTTACTCTATACCAATCCTCAAACTGCTTTATTGCCCTCTTCCCGCCATGGTCTTGCCCTCTGAAGCGGCAAACTCGTCGATCGCCCTGTAGGTTTCCACGTTGCGCAGGATGCTCTGAACGTACTCGCGGGTCTCAGTGAAGGGAATGGATTCGACAAACTCGTCGATGCCCTGGTAGGGGCCGGCGGCCTGCCAGCCCACCACACGTTCGCCACCGGCGTTGTAGGCGGCCAGGGCGTACTCGGTCACACCGCCGAACCGGTCCAGGGTCTGGCGCAGGTAGCGGGTTCCGAGGCGGATGTTGGTGTCCGGATCGAGCAGTTGGAAGGTTTCGAAATGGCCCATTCCCTCCGCTTGCGCCATGGCCTTGCCCACCGAGGGCAGCATCTGCATCAGCCCATAGGCGTTGGCGCGGGAGACGGCCGAGGGATTGAACTCCGATTCCTGGCGAATCAGCGAGGCCACCAGGTAGGGGTCGAGGTGGTTTTTCGCCGACTCGGTCTTGATTGTTCCCCACCACGGTTCGGGAAAGAGAATGCGCCAATAAGCCAGCGGAATGGCGTTGATGGGGGCCGAGGCGGCATAGGGCAAAGCCCGCTTGAGGGAGCGCATGGCGCGGAAATTCTCGCCATAGGAGGCATAAATCTCAGCCTCGGCCAGCGCGCTCCAGGAGGAGGAGTCCGGGTCGGCGGCAATCTCCCGCGCAATGTAGTCGTTCAAGCCCGCGTTGGCCAGCAGGTGCGCCTTGGCCAGATGCGGGCTGTCGGCGGGGAAATTCTCGATCAGCTGCGGCACTTGCGGGGGTTGAAAACCGTCCAGTTGCGGCGGTGGCGCTGTCCGCGCTGACGGCTGGACTTGGGCCTGCACTCCCGCCTGCAAGCTGTTCAGCGCGGAGAGGCGCTGCCGGGCCATCTGAGCATAGTAAAAGTGCTGGTAGGCGCGGATGACGGCCCGGTAGTTGGCCGCGGCCTGCGCCGGCTTGTGCTCCACGGTCTCATAAAGGCGTCCGCGCCAGTAGAGGGCCGAGCCGGTCTCCTTGTCGCGGGGGTAGAGCCGAATCTGCTCGTCGAAGAGGCGCGCCGCGTCGGCATAAAGCCCCTGCCGGTAACTCAACCAGCCGGCGCGCCAGTGCGCGGCGGCGGCGTGTTTGTTCGAGGGGAAGCTCGTGGCCAACTGGCTATAGTACTCGACGGCCGCCGGATATTCGCGCCGCAGCAGGTAGAGATTGCCGCTGGAGTAAAGCGCCTCGGCCAGCCAGAAGCTGGCGGGAAATCTCGACTCCATTTCGGCCACGATGCGCCGCTGGCTGTCCAGGTCGTTGCGGCTCCTGGCCAGTTCCATCAGCAGGTAGAGCCGGCGCGCGCCGTTTTCGTCCGGCGTGTCAGGCAGCGCTTCGGCCTCGGCCGTGGTCAGCCGCTTCAGCTTCAGCTCGCAGGCCGCCACGGCCACGGCAAAGCCCGCGCGGCTGGCGTCGTCGAGGCCGGGCCGTTGGCTCAGCGAGCGGAAGCGCTCACCCGCATCCTCGTAACGGCCGGCGTTATAGTAGGCGTCGCCCAGACTATGCAGCTCGGCCGTGGTCAGGCTGCTCTCCGCGCCCATCGCGGTCAGTCTTGACCATGCAGTCTGCGCCTCCGGGCTCAAGGGGTGGCCCAGCAGCAGCCGCTTGTAGACGCGCTCAGCCTCCTCGGCCTGCCCCAGCAGGAAGAGCACCTGCCCCTCGGCAAGCTGGTAGCCGGGGCGACCGGCGGCCTCCGTATCCTGAGCGGCTGCCAGCACGCGCCGCGCGCCGGCCAGGTCCTTCATGGCTATCAGCGTGTTGGCCTCCAGCTCCGGCGCCTCGTTGACAAAAATGCTCTCGGGATAGCGCGCGGCAAAGCCGTTCAGCAGGGCCTCGGCGGCGGCCTCATTGCCCGCCTCGTGGTTGGCGCGCGCCGAGAGAAAATCGGCGTAGTCGGCCAACTCCTCGCCAGACTGCATCGCCAGGCGGAAATCGGTCACCGCATCGGCGTAGCGCTTGTCCAGCAGGGAGGCGTGGCCCAGCGCCAGGTAGGCCGCCGCCGCTGCCTCGCCACTGTGCTGATGTGCGTACTGAGTCACGCCCACGTAGGCCGAGGGGGTGCGCAGGTTAGCCAGTTGCTGGGCCATGGGGCGCAACTCGGCAGAGGCTTGAAAGGCCAGCCGGATGCGCGCGGTTTCCGCTCTTCTCACCGCCCGGCTCGCCCGGCGCACGGGCCTTCTGGACCGCTTTCCTCTTCTGCTTCGAATGGAAGCTCTGCCCGTTTTGCCTGCCTGAGCCGCTGCGCCCGCTCTGGTGGACTTCTTGCCTCTCACGCCAGCCGGGGCGCTGTCCTCGCCGCCTTCGTAGCTCTTTTTGCCAGCCCGGCCGGATTTTTTGAATTTTTGTCCGGTCTGGGCGCTATCTTTATCAGGCGCATTGCCTTTTTTGCCCGCTTTGGCTGTTGCGCCCGCTTTGGTGGACTTCTTGCCTCTCACCTCAGTTTGGGTGCTGTCCTCACCACGCGCATTGCCTTTTTTGCCCGCTTTGGCCGGAGTCGCCGCTCTTGGCGCCGTCTCCCGTGCCGCCTTCTGCTTCGTCCGGCGCGCGGCCCTGCGCGCCTGGGAGGAAGCTGCCGGGTCGGCCGACGCGCTGGCCAAAGCGCTGGAGGAATGCCCCGCCACCGGCAGCACCACGAAAAGGGTGAGCAGAAGAGCCAGGCTGCGGAAAACCAGACGCGGAACGGAAATGGGAGAGATCGCGACCCTCATGCTTTCACTTTATGCCGCTTTTGCCAGTGTGGGGCCATCGGGAACCTCTGGGGTTACCGCAATGCTCGCCGAGTTGAGCGGAGAGGACCCGATTTGCCGGCTCTCAATATGCATGGAGCGTGGCATGAAACGCGGTTCTCGTTTGATTTTCAGCCCTCCTCGTTTGGTTTTCAACCCTGATGTCCGGTACACTCATTTGTTGCGGAAGGAATTTTCTGGCCCCTCATGCGCGACTTGCATTGGGTCCGGCGGATTTCTCGCATCCAAGCCCCATGTCGACCATCCAATCAATGGCAGGTGAATTCGAGCCGCATCCCGACGTAGCCCTGGTGGAAAGGGTACGAGGCGGCGATGTCTCGGCCTACGACTCTTTGGTGCGCAAATACGAGCGCCAGGTCTTTCGTATCGCCCAGCACATCACGCAGAACCGCGAGGATGCGGAGGACGTTACCCAGGATGCGTTTCTGAAGGCGTACGAAAAACTGGAGCAATTTCAGGGGAATTCGAAGTTTTACACATGGCTGGTGCGGATTGCGGTCAACGAAAGCCTGATGCGGCTGCGCAAGCGGCGGACTGGCAAAATGGTTTCGATCGACGAAGATGTCGAGACCGAAGAGGGCAGCGTACCGCGCGATTTGGCCGATTGGGCTCCCAACCCGGAGCAGAATTACAATCAGGCCGAGTTGGCCGAGATTTTGCGTAAGACAATCCAGGGCCTGCCGCCGGGGTTTCGCATTGTATTCGTTTTGCGGGACGTGGAAGGGCTTTCGACCGAGGAAACGGCCGAGACGCTGGGGCTGAGTGTTCCTGCCGTCAAGTCGCGTCTGTTGCGCGCCAGGCTGCAATTGCGTGAGCGTTTGAGCCGCTATTTCCGCAGAAAAAAAGGGCCCAGCGAGACGAGGCTCGGAAAAACGGGGCTCGGAGAAACGGGGATGGAAAAGTGACCTGCACAGAGTTTCTCGCTCTTCTCGATGACCTGATCGACGGCACGGTGAGTCCCGAGTTGCGCACTGAACTGCAAGCCCACTTGGGCCGCTGCGGGCACTGCGAGGTGATCTACAACACCACGCGCAAGACCATCGAAATCTACCGCTCGCATGAGATTTATGACCTTCCTGCCGGTCTGCGCGAACGCCTGCACTCGGCCATCATGGCCCGCTGCAAGAAGTGCTCCTGAGCGCTGGAGCAAAAACAGTGTAAACGTGTTCTTACAAAGAGTCTTGAAGGCGGCTTTTACTTCCACCCCCCCACGAATGAAGGCTTGTCCGTGAAGATCCCGGCCAGAAAAAGCCACTTGAGCGTGAGGTCCCGGTTTACAGCCATTCCGAAAATGCTATACCCTCAGAATCGTTATGAATTTCAAATTTGCGCTTCTCGTTTCTGTTCTGGGCGCGGCCTTTGCCGCCCCGGCTTTGGCGCAGCAGTCCGCCACGCCGGCCGCCGCTTTGCCCGACGCGCCCCAGGCCACCCCGGCCGCCCTGATCCACCCCAACGGCCCCACCCTGGTGATGGACACTTCCAAGGGCCGCATCACCTGCCAGTTCTATGAGAGGCAGGCGCCCAAGGCGGTGGCCAACTTCATCGCCCTGGCCGAGGGAACAAAGGACTGGATCGACCCCGCAACGAGGAAAACGCAGCACAACAAGCCCTTCTATGACGGCACCATCTTCCATCGCGTTATTCCCGAGTTCATGATTCAAGGGGGCGACCAGACCGGCACCGGCATGGGCGACGCCGGCTACCGCTTCGACGACGAGTTCGATCCCAACCTGAACTTCGACCAGCCGGGCCGTCTGGCCATGGCCAATTCGGGCCCCAACACCAACGGCAGCCAGTTCTTCATTACCGAGCAGGCTTACAACTCGCTCGACCAGCACTACACCCTCTTCGGCCAGTGCGACGAGCCGGGCATTCAGGTGGTGAAGGCCATTGCCCGCGTCCCGCGCGATGGGAACGACAAGCCGCTCGCGCCTGTCGTGCTGAAGAAAGTGACGATCGTGCGCGAGGGCCAGCCGCTGCCGCCTTTGCCGGGGGCGGCGCAATCGGCTGCCCCCCAACACTGAGGCGTTTTGCCTCCGTCGATTTTTGAAGGGTACGGGCTTTAGCCCGTACATCTGCCCAGCACAACGAAAACGGGCTTTAGCCCCGGAGGGAATATCGGCATGAACCCGTGCAGAGACTCCTTCATTTCGCATCGATTCAACCCCATCCGGGGAAGCGGTTCTCGATTTTGAGAACGAATTCCCCACAGAATTCAGGAGCTTTTCATGGCACTTGCAGCAGGGACCTACGCCGTCTTCTCGACCACCGAAGGCAAGATCACCGTCCGGCTTTTTGAGTTGGACGCGCCCATCACCGTCAAGAACTTCATCGAGCTGGCCGAGGGAGCCAGGGAGTGGGTCCATCCAACCACCGGCAAGAAATCCACCGACAAGCTCTTCCATGGCACCATCTTCCACCGCGTCATTCCCGACTTCATGATCCAGGGTGGCGACCCCGCCGGCACCGGCATGGGCGGACCCGGCTACCGCTTCCAGGACGAGACCAAGGGCTCGCCCCACAGCTTTGACAAGCCGGGCAAGCTGGCCATGGCCAACAGCGGCCCCGGAACCAACGGCTGCCAGTTCTTCATCACCGTCGCCGCCACGCCCTGGCTGACCGGCAACCACACCATCTTCGGCGAGGTCGTCGAGGGCCAGGAGATTGCCGACAAGATCTCCCTGGTTCCGCGCGGCGGCCAGGACAAGCCCAAAAAGCCTGTCGTGCTGGAGTCGGTGGTCATCGAGCGCGTCAGCTAAAGACTTTTCACTCCGCCAGTTCTCTGGCCGCTGGTTGTTGTATTGAAATGGGTGCCCCACCCTCGCGACGTTCTTGTTGTTGTCGCCAGGGTGGGGTAGCACGTCGCCGGATCACCACCCAGTCTCGATTCCGAGAGCCGCAAAATCGCAAAACTCATTCGCCCTTCATCCTCCTCAACCAAGCCTCGTGTTAGATTGAGCGGCAGCACCAAGGAGCGCAGATGAAACGGAATCTCGCAGCCCGCACCCTCCTCCGCGCGATTGTCGGGCGGTGCGCCGCGCTGGCTTGTGTTCTTCTGTTTGCTGGCGCGGCTCTGGCGCAGAGCGCGCCGACGGCCAGCGGCGGCGCAGGGCAGTCTAAAGCGACCATTCCGGCTCTCATGGTCAGCGACATCCACTTTGAGCCCTTCTGGGATCCCGCCCGAGCCGCGCAACTGGTCACGGCGCCGGTGAACCAGTGGACGGCGATTCTGGCCGCCGCGCCCTCAGCCGATCGTGAGCAGCGTTTTCAGGCCTTGCAGCAGAGTTGCCACGCTCGCGGCGCCGACACCTCCTTCGCGCTCTACGAGTCCAGTTTGAAGGCCATGCGTGCCCACGCCGCCGGACTCGGATTTGTCACCGTGAGCGGCGATCTGATCGCCCACTCCTTCCAGTGCAAGTTCGATGCGCTTTTCCCTCACTCCACGCCGGAAGCCTTGCGCACTTTCGTGGAAAAGACACTGGACTATGTGGTGGGCGAACTGTACAGCTCATTTCCCGGCGTGCCGGTCTATGTGGCCCTGGGCAACAACGATTCCGACTGCGGCGACTACCGGCTCGACGCCCACAGCGAGTTCCTAAAAGCCAGCGGCCGGGAAGTGACCAGGGATTTTCCCGCCTCCGAGCGGCCCGCCGCTCAAGAGAGCTTCGCAGCCGGTGGCTATTACAGCGTTTCTTTGCCCGCGCCCATCAGGTACGCGCGCCTGCTGGTTCTGAACGACATTTTCATGGCGGACGGCTTCCAAACCTGTTCCGGCAAGGCCGATTCCACTGCGGCTGACGCGCAGCTTGCCTGGCTCGCGCGGCAGCTTGCCAAGGCCCGCGCCCACCAGCAGAAGATTTGGGTGATGGGCCACATTCCGCCCGGAGTCGATCTGCACGCGACCGTCAGAAGGATGGCCGGCGTGTGCAGCGGCCAGCCGCCGAAGATGTTCCTTTCCTCGGAAAAACTGGCGAATCTGCTGGCCGGTTATGGCGATGTGGTCGAGTTGGCCATCTTCGCCCACACCCACATGGACGAGATGCGGCTTCTGAGGCCGGAGAGCGGCGGCAGGAACTCCTCATCCGCCAGCGACGTCGAAGCCAAATCTGCCAAAGGCGTTGCGGTCAAGATGGTGCCGTCGATCTCGCCGATCAACGGAAACAATCCTTCTTTTGCTCTCGCCCAGGTCGATCCGGCGACGACCGCGCTGGTGGATTACAAGGTTTTTACCGCGTCGAATCAGACTGGCGTCGATGAAGTCTGGAAGGAAGAATACGATTTTGCGCGCAGCTTCCATGAGCCCGTCTATTCTGCTTCCTCGGCAGATGAACTGATTCGCGGCTTTGCGGCCGATCCCGGCGCAAAAACCGCGGCCAGCCAGAATTACATTCAGGATTTCTCCACGGGCTACCTTTCACCCGTGATCCAGGCCTTTTGGCCGCAGTACGTTTGCACCCTATCGAACCTCTCCGCGCCAGCCTTCAGGGCCTGCGTCTGCCCCGCCGCGCAGTGAACGGCGCTTCGATCGCAAAATTGGACCGGCCGGTCAGAGCGGCGCTGGCCCCTCAGAATCTGTCTATAAACCTGGTTTGGAGCGAAGGGTACGGGCTTTAGCCCGTACATCAAAAGCCGGGAGTAGAGGGGCTTTAGCCCCTGAGGGGAGTTTCCGCGGCAATTTGCATTCCCTCAGCGGCTAAAGCCGGCGATTCAACCTTGCTCTCAACGGACGGGCTGAAGCCCGTCCCCTTCAAAGCACACTGCATTTAGATAGTTTCTCAGAGCCCTTCCATTCCGCCCGGCACCCCTGATGGGTGTGCGACAGTAGAAGAGGAATGGAAGAAAATTGCCAGACTGGCCGGAGGCTCCGGTTTCTCGGCTACGGGGCCTGCTTCATAGCCGGCTGCCTGTGGGGCACAGGCTTCTTCTTCGGCAGGCTGGCGCTCAACGAGATGAGCGTCGAGCACATGGTGCTCTACCGCTTTCTGTTTGCCTCGCTGGGCCTGCTGCCGGTGGCCTTGCTGCATCGCCGCCGCTTCCGGCTCACCGCTGGCGAAATGCGCCTGCTGCTCGTCTGCGCGTTTCTGGGAATTCCCGTACAGTTTCTGCTTCAGTTTCACGGCCTGGCCCTCACCACGGTCAGCCACGCCGCGCTGATGGTGGGCGCCTTGCCGGTGCTCCTGGCCGCCGCTGCGGCGCTGTTTATTGGCGAGCGGCTGGACGGCGTCGGCTGGCTGGCCTTGTGCGCTTCCACGGTGGGCGCGGCGCTGGTCGCGCTGGGCGCCAACCGGGGCCCGGCCGCGCATGGTGAGCCGACGCTCACCGGAGACCTGCTGGTTCTGGCCTCGCTGGGAACCGCCCTGATCTGGATTGTGCTCAGCAAAAAGCTGATGGAGACGCACTCTCCGCTGGTGGTGACGGCCTACACCATCCTCTCTGGAACCGTGATGCTGGCCGTCTGGGTGCTCGGCCCCTGGCTGATGAGTCCGTGGCTGAGCTCCTTGGCCGGCTTGAAGGCCACGCCGCCCCCGCTGGCTCACGTCAGTCTCACCGCGTGGATAGCGTTGGCCTTCAGCGGCCTGCTCTGCACGGCCACCACCACGCTTTTGTGGAACTGGGGCATTCACCACGTTCCGGCCTCGCGTGCCGGGGTTTTTCTGAACTTGGAGCCAGTGCTCGGCTCCATGCTGGGCGTCAGGCTGCTGGGCGAGAAACTGGGCCCTTACGCCTGGGTGGGCGGCGGCCTCATTCTGGCGGCGGCCCTGGCCCTGACTACGCGCGGCCACCCGGCGGCTTCTGCCCCGGAACCGGCGATTATCCTGGAATAAATCCTGAAAATTCATGCTCCCGCGCGGCTGCGAGGACAAACCTTGGTCACCAGGGCGGCGAAATTATTGGTAAAACCCGGCCTGGTGTGACCGATAGGTCCAGCAGTGATCTACGGAGGTTCCTGTGGCACTTTTAACTTGGAGTTACGCCAGCTCGGTGGGCGTCCGAGCTATGGACGATCAGCACGGCATTTTGATGGACACGATGAACGAACTTCGTCTGGCGGCGATGCGCGGCCTGGGGCGGGAACAGGTCAGCGAAATCCTGGACCGGCTGATCGAGTTTACGCGCATGCACTTCTGGAGCGAGGAGCAGTTGATGGAGCAGTACAGCTTTCCCGGCCTGGCCGAGCACCGCACCGAGCACCAGCGCATCCTGGCGCAGACCCTCCACTCCGCCCATCGCGTGCAGCACGGCGAGAAGCTGCAGACGCGCCCGCTGCTCTGCTTTTTGCGCGAATCATATTCCGAGCACATTGAGGGCATGGATCGGGAGTATGGCCCATGGATGAATGCGCGGGGAGCGGACTGAAACCCTCGCTCTAGGTCTGTGACCGCATAATTTTGAACCATCCAGGGATGTAGCGCCGGTCTCCAGACCGGCTGTGGCGCGGGTTTGCTAACCCGCGCACGTTCACCGAATAGAACAAAATCATACGGTCGTGGTACTAGCAATTGGAAAACCGCTATATCGCCTGGGAGAGTGTGCGGAAAGCGCGGCTTCCTACGAGATCACCGCCACCTTGGCCCGCTTGCCCAGCCGCACGACGACGCGGGCGGGCAAACGCTCGGTGCCACCAAAAACCGGACCGCCACACACTTTTCCATTCACCTTCACGGCCCCTTCTACGATCTTGCGGTTGGCCTCGGCGCCGCTGGCAGCCAGACCCATCTGAACCAGCAACTTGGGCAGGCGAATCTGCCAAACCTCTGCCGGGTCAGTCTCGGACGGAGCGGACTGGGCGGGCCCGACCACATCGGCGTAGGCTACGGCAACCTCTTCCAGATCCTCCGCCGTCTCCTTTTGCTGAAACATTTTGGCCCAGTTTTCATCGGCGCTCTGGGCTGCATCCTCGCCGTGGAAACCGGCCGTGATGCTCCGCGCCAGCCGCTTCTTCGCCTCCATCGGGTGCAGCCGGCCGGCGGCGACTTCGTCCTGTAGCGCATCCACTTCACTCTGGCGAAGGTCGGTCAAAAAGACCCAGTACTTCCACATCAGCTCGTCGGAAATGCTCATCAACTTGCCGTACATCTCGGCCGGAGGCTCGTTGATCCCAATCGCATTGCCGAGCGACTTGGACATTTTCTGCACGCCATCCAAACCCTCCAAAATCGGCGTCATCAGCACGACCTGCGGCTTCTGGCCGTAGTGGCGCTGCAACTCGCGCCCGCAGAGCAGGTTGAATTTCTGATCGGTCCCGCCCAGCTCCACGTCAGCTTCGAGGGCCACCGAGTCGTAGCCCTGCATCACCGGGTAGAGGAATTCATGCACGCCGATCGGCTGCTCGGCGTTGTAGCGCTTGTGGAACTCATCCCGTTCCAGCATCTGCGAGACGGTGAAGTGCGACGTGAGCCGGATCGTGCCCTCGAAACTGAGCTTTCCCAGCCACTCGGAGTTGTAGCGCACTTCGGTGAGATTTTGGTCGAGAATCTTGAAGGTCTGATCCGTATAAGTCTTGGCATTTTCGTCGATCTGCTCCCGCGTCAGCGGCTTGCGGGTCACATTCTTCCCCGTGGGGTCGCCGATCAGCGCAGTAAAGTCGCCCACCAGGAAAATGACCGTGTGCCCAAGCTGCTGAAAGTGCCGCAGCTTGCGCATCAAAACTGTATGACCGAGGTGCAGGTCGGGCGCGGTGGGGTCGAAACCGGCCTTCACGCGCAAAGGCCGCCCGGTTTTGCGGCTCTCTTCCAGGCGCTCGCGCAGGTCGCTCGAGCGGATTATCTCCGCCGCGCCCTTCTCCAGCAGGTCCATCTGTTCGTCAACGGGCAAAAATGTACTCATGGCGTCTTAAGTATAAAGTCCACGGAGTGAAGGAGAGGGGCTTCAGGTGAAGGGTACGGGCTTTAGCCCGTACATAAAGAGCCGCAGCAACTCTGGGCTTTAGCCCCTGAGGGAAGATTCTCTTGCCCCGCCAAGATTCCCCCGAGGGCTGAAGCAGCAGTCCAAGAGGCCATCTAAATGTACGGGCTGAAGCCCGTACCCTCCGGCCAATAATTCTCCTTCGGGTCCACTGGCTCGGGCTCACCCCGTAACCCCTCCGGTCCCCTCGCCGCATTCCTGCGCCCCGTGTCCTAAAATTGAAGAATGGAAGAGTTCAGCCGCATTCAGCGCCTCCCGCCTTACGTCTTCAACATCACCGGAGAGATGAAGATGGCCGCCCGCCGCCGGGGCGAGGACATCATCGACTTCGGCATGGGCAACCCCGACGGGGCCACCCCCAAGCACATCGTCGACAAGATGATCGAAGCGGCGCTGAAGCCCGTGACCCACCGCTATTCGGTTTCCCGCGGCCTGCCCCGGCTGCGCAAGGCCATCTGCAACTGGTACAAGACGCGCTACGACGTCGATCTCGACCCCAACAGCGAGGCCATCGTCACCATCGGCTCGAAGGAGGGCATCGCCCACCTCTGCCTGGCCATTCTCGACTCGCGTGACACGGTGCTGGTGCCCAATCCCAGCTACCCCATTCACATCTACGGCCCGGTGATCGCCGGCGCTCACGTGGTCAGCGTGCCCATTCACGACCGCGAGCAGTTTTTGGCCCAGCTCGAGGATCTGATTCCGCGCATGACCCCCCGGCCCAAGGCCCTGATCGTCAACTTCCCGTCGAACCCGACCACCGAGTGCGTTGACCTGCCCTTTCTGGCGCGCTTGGTTGAGCTGGCGCGCGAATACGGCTTCCATCTCATCCACGACCTGGCCTATGCCGACATCGCCTTCGACGGCTACAAGCCCCCTAGCGTTCTCCAAGTTCCGGGCGCCAAAGACGTTGCCGTCGAGTTCTTCACCCTCTCCAAGAGCTACAACATGCCCGGCTGGCGTGTCGGCTTCATGGTCGGCAACCCGGTGCTGGTCAACGCCCTGGCGCGGCTGAAGAGCTACTTCGACTACGGCACCTTCACGCCCATTCAGGTCGCCTCCATCGCCGCCCTCGAAGGCCCGCAGGAGTGTGTCCACGAAATCTGCGAAATCTATCGCAAGCGCCGTGACGTGCTGATCGAGGGTCTCAACAAGCTGGGCTGGCCGGTCATCTCGCCCAAGGCGACGATGTTCGTCTGGGCGCAGATTCCCGAGCAGTACCGTAAACTCGGCTCGCTGGAGTTTTCGAAATTATTACTCACCGAGGCCAAAACCGCCGTCTCGCCGGGCGTCGGCTTCGGCGAATACGGCGACGAGCACGTCCGCTTCTCGCTGATCGAGAACGAAGAGCGCACCCGTCAGGCGCTGCGCGGCATCCGGCAGATGTTCGCCAAGGGGTAGGCGCGCACCGCTCCAGGCTTCGATTCAAGGCCGCGCTCCAGGCTACGGTTCCCACAAGAAAAAGCCACCTTGCGCGACTTTTGAAACTCCACATGAATTGGAGAACCGCTTTACTTGATCACGTCGATGGCCGCCGCTCCCAGGGCGACCTGAGAGAAGAGCTGCGACCAGGACAGGAACTCGCGCAAGGCTCCGGGCCCTATATTCTTCTCCGGGACAACGATGGTGTCGCCGGGGTAAAGGCGCACATTTTCAAAGCCTGAAGAAAAGATCGATTGGCCAGCGCCGTGGCTGGTCACCGATCCATCCGCCCGCAGCACAAAGCTCTGTCCGCGGTCGGCGTCGCGGTTGGGGCCGCCGGCCAGATGAAGGTACTGGCCGGCCCGGGCGCCTTCGTGATAAAGGAAAGCATTCTGATTGAGCACCGCGCCGACCACCTGGATGGTGGCGGGAGTGGGCGGGACCAGCAACTGATCGCCATTCTCGAGCGACATCTCCGGCAACTGCTTTTCTCCCGCGCTGCGCGGGTTCAGCTCGAGTACGATTCTTCCCGTGGGCTGCAGTTGGCGCAGCCGCCCGATCAATTCGCGATTGAGTGAGACGGCCAGTTCCGGCTGTCCTCCCTGCGGCGTACTGCCATTGCCCGCGCTGGCCATGGCGATCGAGCTGCGCGCCAACTGATGTTCGAGGCGGTCGGCATACTCTTTCAAACGCTGCTCTTCGATCGCCTGGGTGCTCTTGCGGGTAAACTCCGCCCCATACAGATAGGCCTTGTCCGTCAGCCCTCCGGCGCGTTCGGCCAGCGAACGCAGACTTTCTCCCGGTTGGGCGCTGTAGACGCCGGGATGCGCAAACTCTCCTTCCAGCCGCACATACTTTGTCTGCTGGCCGATGGGCTGGGAAATTTCGTCCTGCGAGAAGACGGTGACAATGTCGCTCGGCTGAAGTTCAAGATCCTGGGAGGCATCGTGATCGAGCACCAGCTTGCCCAGATCGAAGGGGATCAGCGAGGTGGCCATGGTGGACGGGTCCAACCGCTCGATTACCGCGTAGTTCCAGTCGGTTTCAAAGGCCGGGCGAAGCAGCGCGGATTCTCTTCCCAGCCTCTGGTTGACCACCACGCTGCCCACAGTGCCCGCCGATCCCGATGAGCGGCTTGCGGAGGCCTTCTGCATCGCCGCGGAGGGGTCGTCGTCCGAAGGCAGCGGCTCTGGTTGAGCGCGGGAAACGGCATCGGGAGAACCGCCTGGCTCCGTTGGCGCGGCAAAACTGTCGAGAGAGGGAGCAAACTCCGGCGCCGGAAGGCCCATTTGGGTGCGCCGCCACCAGTAGTTGCGCGAAACCAGCGAATCCCGGTCGGGCATCAGATCGCTCAGCCGCATTCCCTGGCGCCAGCGAAATCGTCCGGGGTTGGCCACCGATCCGCGCAATGTGACCGTTTCCCGGTAGTCGGAGATGATCGGATCGATGCGCACGATGTCGCCATTGGCCAGCGGAGTGGCCAGGCCGGCCTCATCGGCCTTCAGCGAGATGGCGCGCCGTTGCGCATGATCCTCGATGCGCTCCACCGAGACGCGCCCGCCAGAGGCGACCGCGCTCAGGCCGCCGGCCGTCGCGATCAACTGCCCGATCGACTCCTGGCCGCGCATCTCATAGATGGCAGACTGGCGCACGCTGCCCATGAGCGCCACCTCGGGGCCCGCCGGGGGAATGAACAGCACATCGCCGGACTGCAATTGCACGTCGCCGCTCTTGTCGCCCTGGACCAGCAGCGCATACAGATCGAAGTCCGTCAGCACCTTGCCGGCGCGCTTTAGTTCCACATGGCGCATGGAGCCGGTCCGAGCAGGGCCGCCGCTCAAAAAAACCGCGTCGACCAAAGTGCTCAACGCGCTCACCGTGTATTCGCCCGGCTGCCGCGCCTCGCCGGCGACGTAGACCTGGATGGAGTGAATCTCGCCCATGTCGACGCTCAGCTCAAAGTTGCGGTAAACCCGCTCGATCGCCTGGCGCAGGTGGCCGGCGACGGCGGAAAACTCGAGGCCGGCCACATGCACGGCGCCCACCTTGGGAAGGTAGATCTCTCCCTCGCGGCTCACCTGCAGATTGGCGCTGAAATTGACCTGTCCCCAGACGCGGATGCGCAATTGGTCCCCTGTGCCGACCACCATGTTCTCCGGCGTCGGCGCCTGGTCGATGGGACCGAAGGAGGCCGCCTGCTGGGCAAAGAGCTTCGCCCCGTAAACCGGCAGCATCCGGCCCGTGGTGGCCGCCACAAAGCGCTGAAACTCGGTGGGAGGCTCGGGGGGGAAGGGCTGTTTAACCGGCTGGGCGGCAGAAGCCGGCCCGTTGCGTAAGCCCGGATCGGTGTAACTGGATTGGCCGAAGAGGTTGTTTTCAGCCGAGGCATTCGTGGACAGGTCCGCGCTCTGCGTTGCCTGTTGAGGCGCTTGCTGCATCATCGGCAGGGCAGAGGATTGCCCTGCCTGCGCAGAGGAGGACGCGGATGCAGTCAACGGCAACTGGCAGCCGTACGGATCGGAATTGTTCCCGGCGGAACACTGGGCCTGCAGCACAGGCGCGCAGAAGGCAAGAACAGCGGCGCCGACAATCCAGGGGAGCACTGCGCGGCGCAGAAGAAGAGGGTGAGGGCGGACAGATGAATGGTTTCTCATAGACGCCCCATTGTTCACACATTGAACCGGTGGAACGGACGAAAAAGTGTGCGAGAAGATGAGCGCTGTTCCGAAATTGGACAGGTCCATAAGTGTCTTCCCATAATCGGCCGGACGCAGATGGTTTTCTCCTCTTTCCCGTTCGCACGCATCCATTCGCGGCTAATCTGAGCGCAGCTTTCCGGCTGAGTGGCCACGCACCCCATTCACTGCCGCGAGTCATTGTTCAGCAGTGGCGGACAGTGTCGATGGGAGCCGGCCTTCATCCTGGCAGCTTGCGGTAAGTGGGGCTGCCGGCAGGAAGCGCGCCGCGCCACTCAAAAAATCCGGCTCAATGCAAAGAGGAAGTTTCGCGTGCCAACAGAAAACCAGGAATCAGCCGACCCCGTCTCCACTGCCTTTTCCGGCTCCTTGCCGCCCCTGATTCGCGTGGCATTCAAGCGGAGGAAATTGATCGGCATGGCCGCGCTCGTGATCGTAGTGCTGGCCCTGGCCCTGGCCGTGCTGCTGCCCCGCCGCTACATGGCCACCACGGTTATTCTGCCGCCCCAGCAGGGCGGTTCGCCGGGAGCGGCCATGATGGCGCAACTGGGCAGTCTGGGAGCCATGGCCGGAATGGGCGGCGGCGCCCTGGGCATCAAGAATCCCAACGACCTGCAGGCGGCCCTGTTGAAGAGCCGCACGGTGGAGGATGCGATGGCGGAGCGCTTTCATCTGCAAGCGCTTTACCACGCGAAGTACCTGTCGTCGGCGCGCAAGCATTGGGAAAAAAAAACTTTGATCGACAACGGGTTGAAGGACGGATTGATCCGCCTTTCGGTGACCGACCGGGATCCGCGCCGGGCCGCGGAACTGGCCAACGGCTGGGTGGAGGAGTACCGGCGCTTCTCGGCGACCATGGCGGTCACCGAAGCCTCGCAGCGAAGGCTCTTTTTCGAGCAGCAACTGAACGGGGCGCGCCAGGACCTGGCGCACGCCGAAGACGAGATGAAGCAGACTCAGCAGCGCACCGGCGTGATCGAGCTCGACGGCCAGGCGCACGCCATGATCGCCTCGGCGGCCATGCTGCGCGTCCAGGTGGCGGCCAAACAGGTCGAGATCCAGGCGATGCGCCAGTTTGCCGCCGACGGAAATCCGGACCTCGAGCGGGCGCGGCAGGAGATGTCGAGCCTGCAAGGGCAGTTGTCCTCGATGGATGTCGCCAACGACCGCCCGGGCGGCGACCTGGTGGCGCCCAAGGGCAATCTCAGCGAGGCGGGTCTCGATTATGCGCGCGCCCTGCGCGAGGTGAAGTACCGCGAGATGGTAGTGGAGCTGCTGGCGCGCCAGTACGAGATAGCGCGGGTGGACGAGGCGCGGCAGGGCGCGCAGGTGCAGGTGGTGGATGCGGCCGTCGTTCCCGACCGTCCCGTTTCGCAGTTCAGAGTTTGGATTGTGCTGGGCGGGCTGCTGCTGTCTTTGCCGCTGGCATTGCTGATTGCGCTGGCGGCCGAGGCCCTCGCCGCGCTGCGCGTCCTGCGCCTGCGCGCCGGTTCATGGCCCCTGGCCCTCGAACAGGCCTGGGGCGGGGTGACGCGATGAAGGCGCTGGAGGCATTGCGGGCTCTGGGAATGGATAAAGCCGTCGCCTATACCTTTCTGGCGAGGGCGGTCAATATCGTGGGCAGCACCGGAACGGTGCTGCTGATCGTCCGCTTTCTCTCGCCCGTCGAGCAGGGCTACTACTACACGCTGCTCAGCCTGGTCGCGCTGCAGATGGTCTTCGAGCTGGGCTTCGCCTTTGTCATTCAGCAGTTGGCCGCGCATGAGTGCGTTCATCTGGAGTTGCGCGCCGGCGGCCATGTAAGCGGCGACCCGGTGGCGCACGCCCGTCTGGCCTCCACGCTGCAGCTCAGCGTGCGCTGGTACTCGGTGGCCGCCGGTGCGATGGGCCTGATCCTGGCCCCGCTGGGAATGCACTTTTTTTCCTGCCACGCCGCGGCGGGAGCCGGACAGGTGGCCTGGCAGGGGCCCTGGCTGCTGGCCGTAGTGGTTTCGATGGTTGGCTTATGGTGCCAGCCCTTCTACAGCTTCCTGGACGGATGCGGCCAGGTGCGCGCGGTGGCCGCATTGCGCCTGCGCCAGGCGGCGGCCGGCATGGTGCTGGCCTGGGCGGCCATGCTGCTGCATCACGGGCTCTACGCGCCCGCCCTGGTGATCGCGGGTCAGTGCGGAACCGGCCTTTTCTTCCTGGCTGCCCGCCGCCGCCTGCTGACGGGGTTGCTCCGTTACCCGGCGGGCGACGCCTCGATCAGATGGCGGCGCGAGGTCTGGCCCTTCCAGTGGCGCATCGCCGTCAGTTGGATGTGCTCTTATCTCACGATACAGGTCTTCATCCCCATTCTTTTTGCGCTGCGCGGGCCGGTCGAGGCGGGGCAGATGGGTATGTCGCTGTCGATCACGGGCTATATGACCAGCCTGGTGCTGCCCTGGATCTCGACCAAGGCCACACCCTTCGGGCGCATGATCGCCGAGCGCCGGTTTCAAGGGCTTGACCAGCTCTTTCTGCGCACTCTGGGGCAGGCTCTGGCCGTATTCTGCATGATCGCGCTGGCCGCCGGCCTGGGGGTGTCGCTGTTGACCGTGGCTGCTCCGCGGCTGGCGGCGCGCATGGTTTCTCCCGAACTGTTCGCACTGCTGCTGGTGGCCGCCGGCGCCAACTGCGTTGTGCAGAGCCTGGGGACGCTGTTGCGCTCCTTCAAGCGGGAGCCCTTCCTGGCGCAGTCGCTGGCTGTGGCCTCGCTCACCCTGCTGCTGGCCGCGCTGACGGCGCCGCGCTGGGGCAATACCGGCGTCACGCTCAGCTATCTGGCCGCCATGGCGGGCATCAGCCTGCCTTCGGCCCTGGCCATCTTCACACACGCCCGCCGGGGCTATCTGGCCATCCGCCCACTGGCCGCAAGCGAAGGCGAGCCGGCATGAAGGCGCTATCTCCACGCCATAAACCGGTTTCCGGCATCTTCGCCATGGCTTCAGGCGCAGTGCCCGCCGGCGCGCGACCGTCAGCAGGGAGGATTAGCGATGGCGTCTGATTCTATCTGCATCGTGCTTAGGCCGTTGCCGGCCGCGCTGCCGCGATCGCTGTCGGCGTCCCTCCGGCTCTTCGCGTTTGGCGGGCTGCTGATCTTCTCTTTCGTGCCCATCCCAATCTTTATCAACGTCTCGCAGATATTCCTGCTCGTGCTCTGCGCGCTCGCTCTAGGCTGCTACCTTGTCCGTTTTGAAGCGGATATATTCGCCGCATTGTCTCTTGTTTTCCTGATTGGCCTCTCTCAAGCGATCGGCATCTCGCACTTTGCATCGGCGGGGAAAAACTATCTGACGCCATTTCTCTTTATCACTTCCCTGCTGATTGCGCCCGCCATGATGATCGTGGCGAGATCGCGCCTGTTTGCCAGTCGTGACCGCATCGTCCCCTGCGTCATTAACGGGGTTCTTGTCTTTCTGGTTATCGAGTGCGTCTCGCGGCTTATCTTCTCGCCCCGCATGGGCGTAACCCCGGAGACGGACATCTCCGACAGCTTCTACCGCTACAAGTTCAGCCTCTTTTTTGTCGACTCCAACTTTGTAGGCATCGAAATTCTCTGCCTCCTGGCGATCATGTTTGCCTATCGGGAGGCAATCGGACGAAAGAGATGGCTGCTGATTTACTTCCTCCTGTTCGCCACATTTTCCCGGGCGTCGATCGCCGCCGGAATCTGCCAGCTTGTCGTCTACAAACTCTGGCGTTGGCGAGTCTGGACGTTTATTGGGCTGCTCGCGGCGCAGGCGATCATGATTTGCAAGCTGTTCATCGATTACACAACCAAGGGCCCCGAGGCGATGCAGTCCATAGACGGCAGCCTTTCCTCAAAGTTCTACATCCTCTCGCTGATGGCGACAAGTTATGGGCAGGCCGACACGCTGCAGAAACTCTTCGGCATAGGCGTCGGCGACTCGGTCAACCTGATTAGCATCTTCGCGCATAACATCGTGGTGACCTTGGTCCTGGAGATGGGCATTGGCGGCTCGATGCTGTTTGTCCTTTATGTGTGGGCTCTTTCGAGAAGATGCCCGGTTTCCGTCTATCTTCTCATCCTCCCTGTGGCAATCAACGGATTCTCCCTGGTCAGCACCTCGATGGCGTACTTCTTTGCCACGCTCGGCCTGCTGGGGGCGCTGTGCGGCACCCCGCGCGACGGAACCGGGACGGCCAGGAATAAAACTTCAAGCAGCAAACTCGCGAAAGGATAGTAATGGCCAGAATTAGCGTGCTTTTGCCGGTGTATAACGTCGAGGCCTATGTCGCCGAGGCGTTGCGAAGCCTGCAGTCGCAAACCTTTGCCGACCTCGAGATCGTGGTGGTCGACGACGGCTCGACAGACGGAACACTGCGAATTGTCGAGCAGGTCGCGGCTGCCGATCTGCGCATCAAGGTTGTTTGCGCGCCCCGGAACCTGGGACTCCCAGCCGCCCTCAACTTTGGCCTTCCATTTTGCCAGGCCCCCTTTATTGCCAGGATGGACGGAGACGATATTGCCATGCCGGAAAGGCTGGAGAGGCAACTCCGGTTTCTGGAAGAAAATCCCGGCATTGCTCTGGTGGGCTGCGCCACCAGAGCGATCGACCAGTCAGGAAAATTAATTCCAGGGCTGAATGTTTCCCGGAAGCCATCCAGTGAAGATGAGGTTGCGAAGACCATATTGCTGGCCTCGCCATGCCTTCATATCTGGCTGGCGCGGCGCGAGGTATATGAAACGCTGTCAGGCTATCGGGAAATCCCGGTAGCGGAAGACTATGATTTTCTGCTTAGAGCCTCGGCAGCGGGATTCCTTATCAGCAATCTTCCCGAACCGTTGATGCTGATCCGGACGCGCCCCGGCAACATCTCGTCGCGCCTGGAGCAGAGAAAGGCTCACTACTACATCGTCGACCTGTACCGCGAGCGATTGAAAAACGGAACAGACAGCTTTAGCCAGGAAACTTATGCGCGGATGATCAAGCCAGGCCTGGTGGAAGACGGCGCGTTTCGTTTTGCGATGCGGTGCGTTCAGAAAGGGCTGCAATCACACAGCCAGGTGCTGCGCTGCCTTCTTTTAGGAGCCTCTGTGCTGGCGTCGCCGTGGCAGGCGCGTTATTTCCTTGATCGTATCCGGTTCAGAGCCGCATTGCGGGCGTCTATGCCCGCGTGCTGATAGCGGCGTGCGGACAAGCGCACTCACGTGGGATTTTCGGGAGGTTGCCATGAAGATCTGCTTCATTATTCACGATGTGACGGCGCGCGCCGGCACCGAGCGCGCGCAAACCGCGCTGGCCAACGCGCTCCATGCCCGCGGCGAGGCGGTTTCGATCTGGTCGATGTACGGCTCGCGGAAGTCCTCCGGATTTCCCCTGGACCGCGGCGTCAAGGTCAGCTTTGGACTTAACCGGCCGCTGCCTTTTTTCCTGGACTATCCCTGGCTGATCTGCGCCTTTGCCCTGTTCGTTTTCCGGCGCCGGCCGCAGTGGATTGTCTGCACCGATACCAACCGGCTGATCGTGGCGCTGCTGGCGGCCTTCGTCCCCGGCGTGCGGCTGGCCGTCTGGGAGCATTTCGCTCTTTCGCATAGCATTACCAAGGGACGCGGGAAGCTGGCCCGGCGGCTGGCGGCGGCGCTGGCCACGCGCATCGTAACTCTGACGGAGCGCGACACGGAGTTATACGCCAAGTTATTCGCTCCAGCCGGTCAAGTTACCACCATTCCCAACATTGTGACGCCGCGCGCCGTGGCGAAGACCGTTCGCCGGCAGGTGATTCTTGCCCTGGGCCGCCTGGCTCCCCAGAAGGGATTCGATCTACTGCTCGAGGCCTGGGCGCTGGCCGCCGCGCGGCTTCCCGGCTGGTCGCTGCGCATTGTGGGCGATGGGCCGATGCGCGATCAACTGGAGCGGCAGGCGGGCAGGCTGGGAATCGAACAGCGCGTCAGTTTCGCTCCATTTTCAGAAAATCCCTTCTCCTTGTATGCCGAGTGCGGAATTTTTGTTCTCAGTTCGCGGTTTGAAGGCCTTCCCTTCGTGCTGATCGAGGCCATGACCTGCGGAGCGGCCTGCATCAGCTTCGATTGCCCGAATGGGCCGCGCGAGGTGATCCGCCATGGGGTCAACGGCCTGCTGGTTCCGGCCGAGCGGGTGCATGCCCTGGCCGATGCGATGGTGAGGCTGAGCGAGAACCCGGATTTGCGTGAAAGGCTCGGGGAAGCGGCGCGCAGCGTCTCGAAGCCGTTTTCCGAGGAGCAGGTGGCGGCAAGCTGGCATGAGGTTCTTTACGGCCCGGCCCTCGACTTCCTCCAGTCCCCGTCCGCCCGGCTGGGAGGGCGATTCAGGCCGACTCCTCAGGGAGCAATCCCGGCTGCTTTGTTTGATCCGGCGCCTTCAATGGCGGCGCAGCCTGCATGGCTTGCGGCCGGCTTCATGCCGCCCCGGCGTGGGGCGTTGGGCTTATACGGTCAGCCAGACGAAGAAATGGGCGGTTTTGCGGGTAAGGAAATCAAACTCTCCGTGCTGATGGCGGTCCACCGCGAGGAGTCGCCTGCCTGCCTGCGTCAGTGCCTGGACAGTCTCGCCGCGCAGACTCTTCCGGCCGATGAGGTGGTTATCGTCGAAGATGGTCCCCTGGGCGAACCGCTGGAGGCCGCCATCGCGGGCTACAGGAAGATTTTGCCCATTGTCTCGCTGCCCTTGCAGTCCTCGGTGGGCCTGGGAGAGGCTTTGCGCGCCGGTCTCTATATGTGCCGGGGCGAGTATGTGGCGCGCATGGATTCTGGCGACATCTCTGTGCCGGAGAGATTCAAAAAGCAGATGAGGTTTCTGGAAGGCCACCGGGAGGTTGACGTGGTAGGCAGCGCGATTGCGGAGTTTGACGAGGACTGCTCGGCGCCGCGCGCCATCCGGTTGCTGCCCGCGGCGGGGCCGGCCCTGCGCCGCTTCGCCCGGTCGCGGACGCCGATGAATCATATGACCGTCGTCTTCCGCAAAGCTTCGGTGGTGGCCGCGGGCAACTACGAATCCTGCCAGGGCTTTGAGGACTATCACCTCTGGGCCAGAATGCTGACGCTCGGCTACCGGCTGCACAATATGAACGAGGTGCTGGTCTACGCCCGCGGCGGCGGCGGAATGCACTCTCGCAGGGGTAGTCTGGCCTGCCTGAGGGGGGAGATCGAGTTTCAGTCGTTTCTGCGCAAGATAGGGCTGCTGGACGCCTCCGGCTCGCTTTTGAATATTCTGATGCGCGGGCCGATCCGCTTGGCGCCCGGTTCAGTTCGCACCCTGTGCTACAGCTTGTTTCTGAGAAGCTCTCCGGCCGCCATGCCGAGGCCGCTGCAATGAATTACATTGCAAGCCTCAATCCGCTCCCCGGTAAATAAATCTGAACTCGCATTCAATAAAAAGCGGGCCGCCCGGCATCAAAGCCGGGCGGCCCGCTGAGTTAGTGAAAACGAAGCTGCGGAATCAGTCTCCGGCGACCGGTTCGGCCTCCGGCTGCCCGGCTGGCTTGGCGGGGGCGATCGCGTCCAGGCTGACCAGCCCCTCGACCGGCTTTTCTCCGAGGATATGCTCGCGGTAGAGCTTGGCCATGCGGACGTTCTCCGCATCGTGCTTCAACTTTTCGTCGCGCGCGCGGATCATCTCTTCGCGGTGGGTCTTGGCGATGCCCAGATCGTCGAGCGTGTGGTTGGCCTCGGCGTTGACGTGCTCCATATTCAGCGTCAGGTCGTGGCCCACCTCGGCCATCTCCACCTTGCTGCCGCCGGCGAAGATTTCGTGGCGGCCGTGCTCCTCATACCACTTGGTGAGGGTGGCCGTCATGTGGATCTTCTCGACGATCTGCCGCCAGCCGATGCCGGTGTTGTAGGCGCAGAAGCTGATCTCGCCCTCTTGCGTGGCATAGGGGATGACGCACTGCTCGGTGCGGCGGAAATCGTAGTTGAACAGGTCCTGGAAGTGCATGCCGGCGATGAACAGGAAGTTCCAGCGGTCGGCGCGGCGCCTCTTGATGTCCTCGATGGTGCGGTCGCCCGAGACCTTGCCGTAGTTGTGGCCGGTGGCGCCGAATGTCTTGTCCATCTTCTTCATCATGTCGACGATGCGGAAGTGCGTCGGCGACTGGAAGGGATCATAGTTGCGCAGGAGAGCCAGCGCAAAACCTACCGATGAGAGGAACTTGCCGCGGGCCGCGTCGTTGACCCTGGCCAGATCCCTGGCCACCTGGTCCATCTTCAGGAAGGCGGTCACCGGAGCGGCTTCCTTGGTCTCCTTGTCGATCATCATGGCCATGCCGATGCCGCAG
>Ga0224559_1000565_pt1 | contig 24087 bp, 24 predicted proteins | sample 714S33034metaG_FD_180676 | JGI IMG/M metagenome (GOLD analysis project Ga0224559, IMG submission 180676) | Peat soil microbial communities from Stordalen Mire, Sweden - 717 S3 30-34 | ecosystem: Environmental > Terrestrial > Soil > Wetlands > Peat | place: Sweden: Norrbotten County, Stordalen... | reverse complement strand
GGGAATGGCCCGATCCGGTTCCGTTTATCCGCTGAATATCAAGCCAGAGGTTCTGATGACTGCGTTTCAAAATACAGCCGAACTGCTCAAAGCGAACGTGACCGTCGTAGGATAGGCGGCTGATGGAGGCACCATGAGCTTTTGGTGTGTTTTTTGTCATCGCATTTTTGGTTGCGGATTGGTTTGCCAGCACTGCAAGGCTTTGCACCCGGATATAAAGGAAAAAGTGAGGCACCATGCAATTCAGCTATACCAGGCAGGAAATCGCCGATCAATGCCGAGTCTCAGGTCCGCAACTACTCGGACTGCCAGATGGCATAGACGGCACACAACTCCTCTGGGCCATGAGCGGAAATGAGTCTAGCTTTGGAGCCGACTGCGCACCCCGGCACGAACCAGCCTACGATGTGGGGGGAACCTACGGGAGCAAGGCTGTCATGGCTCCCTTGCTGACAAAGTGGGGCAGGGCGGCGGCTTGCTCGTATGGTCCATGGCAGGTGATGTTCTGCAACGCACCCCAAGGGTGGTCACCCGACAATCTGGATTCGTTGAATCTCGCTGCCCGCGCAACCGTCCTCGACCTGAATCGGAGGATCGCACGCTGGCATCCGAGGAATCTGGCGGAAATCGGCGAGTGCTGGAATGGTGGCCATCCGATGGAGATGCCACCTGTAAAAGTGGCTGCTTACGTGCATGAATTGATAGGGAACTACGCAGTGCCTATTTTCCCACCTTCGCAGTAAAATCCAACGAAAGGAGTCAGCGCCAGAGCATGACGGACCTCGAAAGGGGTCCGTTTTATTTGCGCTGAAAAGGAGATCGAAGATGTTTGAGAAAAAGCAGGATTTCAAAGCAAACAGAAAGTCAATGTTTGGACCGAAGCGGATTCCCGCCCCCGGTAACAGCGATGTCAACATGACGCGCGAGGAACCGCTCGGAGCCGGCGCGGCAGAGAAACCTTCCAACCTCAAGCCGAAGCGTGCAGGCCAGCGCATCTTTGGCAAGAAAGCAGGCAAGTAGATGAGCGCACCAGGTTACGCAGGTTCCCAGTACATCGTAGACATCAACGCCAGCACCGGCGCGTTCATCAACATCGTGGCCAATTCCACGGTGCGCCGCCTATTCGTTGCGGAAAGCCCTTTGACCTCGACCGGCGCAGCCAACACCCTCGTCGGCCTACTTCAGTACAAGGTTCCCAACGACGGCACGACCAATGGATTCACCACAGTATTCGAGGCTGTCGGCGCAAACACGCTGACAAATCAGGGAAATCCCTTGCCGGCCGAGATCATCATTGGCAGTGACCGTAGCCAGCATATGCCGATGGGCGAGATCATCGGCCAGCTCGCGCAGCCTATTGTTGGATTGCCGGCGGCACAGCAGGCAGCCGCGGCGGCCACAACGATGATGCAGATTCGGTCTGGCACGGCGAACGGGACCAGCGTCACCGTCATCGAGTACAACTAACATGGCCGAATCAAGGTGGATTCACCATATCGAGCACGAGGAGCCGGATACGCTCCACGTCCACACGCACACCGGCAAGGAAATCACGCGATGAAAAAACCACAGTTTCCATTGCTTCCCGATGGTTCTTTGGACTGGCGTGATTTGACGTGGATGCAGAAACTTGAAAGACGCATTGCTGAAGGTCTCGACTCGCCCAAGAAACAGCCTGCAAGGAGATTCGATTGAACTTCCCTTTTGTATCCCGCGAACGATTTGACGAGGAGCGCGCCCGCGCTGTCAAGGCAGAGGATGCGCTCGAAGTTCTGCGCCTCAAGTTCCTTGAATACCTGGAGCGCCACCCCGCCACTCCGCTCACCATCGGTGAGGATACCAACCTTGGGCTGATTCAGCCTATCCAGGGACGCGCCACAATCGCCAACGTGATAGAGATCGCCAACCGAGACGCCTACAAGGCCGCGCAGGTTCCTGGAGCCAAGGGAATAGCGGATCAGGTTCGAGAAGCGCAGTCCAAAATGATGCGCATAAAGAGGGAAGCGAATGGCGGCTAGTCCTCCAGTTCTCACCATGCAATCCTCCGTTCAAGGGCAGCAGCAACAGCAACCCACGACAAATGTCGAACCCAGCCCTCAGAATCCTTTGCACGGAGACAAGGATTCCCCAGGGCGATTGGGTGGTCTGACGACAGAGGAGGCTCAGCGCATCGTCGGCGAGATCGTACAGCCAACCCGAACTCAATGGTCCACAGACCGCATTATGAAGATGCCAAACTGGCTCAAAAACACCGATTATGACAAAAACAAGCAGATTCTTGGATGGGATCCGGCCTCGCGAACCTACTTCGATGCGGTCGCCTATGCGCGCCAGCAAAATCAGGAGACCGACTACAGCTACCTTGAGAAATACGTCAACAACATCACACAGACCTGCCGGCGCAACTTCGCCGCAGCCATAGCGCGCGCTGTTCCTCCGGTAGTTGTACGTCCAGAGAACGCTGAGAATCTGGCCGATATGACCACGGCCAAGGCCGCCCAAGAGGCCGTCTCGATCATTGAGGAAGCGAACGCGGTCAAAGGACTGCTTAGGCTAGAATCACAATACCTATTTCTCTATGGCGTCTACTTTAAGTGGACACGCTTCGTGATCGATGGGACATGGGTTGGTTACAAAGATGTTCCGGTTTATGGCGACGTGGACGCCCAACTCTCTGATGACCATTTTCATTGTGCGAGTTGCGGACAAGATTCATCAGAAACAGAGATAGCTCAGTCTGGAGGGATGAATTGTCTCCACTGCAAGGCGCAAATTGGGCCACAAGACTTTCAACCAGGAGAGACCGCATCGGTCATCGGCAAGACCGGGACGAAGAAAAAGCCGAACGGTCTGCCGAAGTGGTCGATCTATTCTCCGCTCCAGATCGATACTGACCCCACCAAAGAGTTTCTTGCCGACGTTCCCCTGCTGGCGCTGGAATGGGAGGTTGACGCATCGGACATTCGCGCCACCTTCCCCGACATGGCCGATGAGATTACAGAGGGAGTCGAGAGCGCGACCAACGACAATGCCAGCTATGAGCGGTTGGTCAGGACGATGGTTTACTCGTCATCGTTCTCGGTCACAGCCGACATCTTCGCGGCGCGTGGAACATACTCGCTGGTTTGGGTCCAGCCCAACTCTTATTACAAAATCGCCAAAGACAAGGCTTTCATTGCGAAGTTGCAGCAATTGTTTCCCTACGGCTTGAAGTTGAGTATGTGGGGTCCGATGGTGCTCAACGTCGAGGCCGCCGTTCTTATCAAAGAGTGGTCTTGCTGCAAGCTGCACCATGGATACGGTCTGTACCCGCCCAGCGTAGCAGACAACGTAGTCCCATTCAATGAGCGGTTCAACGCCATCAGCAACATCCTCGACGATTACATGGAGCGGTGCTCAACCGGCATAACGCTGGCGGACCCGCGGCGCATCGACATTCGAGCGATGAGCGGCAAGCCTCTGATTGGCGGGGTACTGAATCCCACACCGTCAGTCGGTGAGGGTGTAACTCAGCCACTATCGAACGCCATCTATCACTTCCAATTCCAGATGGACCCCGGCCTGATGAACTATCTGGACCGGCTCTGGAACTATTGCCAGATCATCTCCGGCATCCCGCCGCAGGTCTCCGGCACCGGTACGACTCCCGGCGTCGAGACGGGCAAGGGCCAGAAGCAGATGCTCGACCAGGCAATGGGACCGCTGGGCGACATTTACGATTCGATCAAGGATGAGCACGCCGCCGCCGGCCAGAACGCTATCGAGTGTCTCCAAGCCAACATGAAGTACACCGGCTCGCTCTGGAAGGTGATCGAAGAGAACGGCAGCGAGTACCGAAACAACTACGTGCATCTGGACGAGATGCAGGGCAGAGTGAGGGTCAAAGCCAACACGGACGAAGGCTTGCCCATGACTCCAGAGCAGAAGCGCCAGTGGTGCCAGACGATCATGGAGATGGCCGAGAAGGAGAATCCGGCGGCCCTGGCATGGCTTGACGAGACCGCCAACCAGCAACTCCTCAACGACTATTGGGGGCTGCCTGGCTCGGTTGCCCCCGGCGCCGCGCAAAGGTCGAAGACGCTCCAGGACATCCGCCGGCTGCTCCAGACTCCACCCACGCCGAAGATTGGCCCGGACGGGATGCAGATGACGGACCCGGACGACGGGACGCCGATGTTCTCGCCCTCTATCGCGCCAAACAAATGGGTTGAGGATTACAGCATCCTCTTGCCGACCATAGACCAATTCTGCTCAGAAAACTGCGACGTGAAACAGCAGAATCCTCTTGGATGGCAGAACATCATATCCTTCAAGCGTCTGGCCATCGATTATCAGGCACAGGTCGAGAGCTACAAAGCTAAGCTCAAGGGAGAGATTGGGCGAGCGGGCGCGCCGCCACCATCGAAGCCTGACCCAACCGTTCAACAACTCGAAGCCACTGCGCTGCGGGATGCGATGGGCGGGCTTTCTCGGCTGGCCGCGCAAGGATCAATGCCGCCACTCGGGCCGAGCCAGAGTATCGCCGCGCAGGTTTCTGCAAACAAGCAACTTGTCGAACAGGTCGCCAAGTTCATTTCAGCATAAGGAGAATCATGGAACACAAATTCAACGACAGCGTCATCTACATCCGCAACGGCCATCCCATTCCGGCCATCGTTCTCAAATCGCAGGTCACGCCGGATGGTGAGCTGCTCACCCTGCTCTACGCCGCCCCCGCTCTAGGCCCGCAACTGCTCGCCCAGGGCACCACGCGGGGCATTGCGCAGGTCCAGCCGGCCGTCGCGCCGTTTGTTAAGGGGAATCTGTTCGGATGGAAGGAATGGGGAGAGGTTGAGCCTGTTGATCCGCTGACCGGCGAGGAAGCCGTCAAGGCCGCTGATGAAGTATTCGGCCCGGTCGAACCCGGCGCGCCTGAGTCGCCGCACGCTCTTACCGAGAAACAATTCAACGATACAGTCGGTTCGCTCGAAGAGTCGGGAGTTACTCTTCCTCCGCAAGAAACTATTGATGCGGCCAAATCGATTCTCACGCAACGTGCTCCTGGCCCACCACAGCCTCCATCCACCGGCGAACACCCGGTAGCGTAAACAGGCAATCCGGCCTTTTTGGCAAACTGACATAAATGCTTGACCAGCAGGGTCGCCCATCGGCGGCCCTTTCTTTTGGCCCACAACCTGACGGGACAAGTTCTCGCAGCGATTTGAAGGAGCAGCACTCATGGCAACGACCCCTGTAATCCCGATCTCAGCACCTGCCGCCGCCGCGCCCGCACCGGCCCCGGCTCCAACTCCCGCCGCTGCTCCTCCGGCAGCATCCCCCGCTTCGGCGGCCCCGTCCACCCCCGCGCCAGCGGCACCAACAGCAACACCCGTCGCTGGCGTCTCGCCATCCTCGACCACGCCTCAGCCGCCCGCCAAGCTCAACGCAGGCGAGTATGGCAACGCAACCGACTCATACATGGCCGAGGTCCAGTGGAAGAATGAAATGGCAGCATTCAAGGCCGAAAACCCCGGCGTGGAGATAACCGACGATTCGCCTTGGGCTGGGACGGAAGCGCCCGCTGCCGAGACGCCCGCCGCCGAACCGGGAACGGAAACCCCGGCAACCGAGACAGAAGCCGCCGCCGCTGAGACGCCCGCCGTGGATCCCGATGCCGAGCAGTTCAGTCTGGACGATGGACCGGCCACGCTGACGCCCCAGGCACTCAACGATCTATTCAAGGGCGACGAGGCGCTCAAGGCCGCCGTCGAGGCCAATCCAGCCGCCAAGGGCGCGCTGTTCAAGATGGCCCGCGAGCACGCGGAGCTTTCACAGTTCAAGGGCATCTTTCCCAACAAGGACGCCGCCACCTTCGCGCGCGATACCGCCAACCGCACCGTAGGTCTGCGCAGTCAGTTCCAGATGGCTGAGACGCCGGAAGGCATGGCCAAGGCTTTTGATTCGTTCGTGCAGGAGTTTGCGGTCGTTGGTGCCGATGGCAAGCAGGTTATGGACGAGACCGGAAACCCGGTCTATGGCGACGATCTCTACCTCTTCGGTGAACACGTTGTAGGATGCTATGCCGACGATTCGCTGGCTGAGGTTAATGAGAGGCTGGCCGCCAACCAGTACGCCGACGATGCAGCTCGTGAGCGCGATAACGACCTGAAGCTGGCCTTGTCGATCATCAAGGATGACTTGCACCCGGCGGAACCCAGCGTGAAGGCTGACCCTGACCTTTCCAATCTTTCTCCCGACGTGCGTGCCGAAGTCCAGGCCCGGTTGGACGAAGCAAAGCGCATCGAGGCCGCCAACGATGCAGCCAAAGCTGGCAGCAAGAAGCAAAGCCGAGAACAGTTGCGTGAAGAGGGGAACCAAAAGTTCAACTATGAGGCCGGTACGCGACTTTTCAAGCAAGCGCGCGACATCGTGGACAAGTTACGCGCGGCTGGCGCGGTCATTCCTCAGTGGCAACTTGACGCCAAGGTTCCCGGCCAAAGCTACACCGCGTTCGACAATGAGGTTGGAGTTGCTGCTGAAGCATACATCGCATCCGATCCATTCCAGAGGGACAAGTTCTTTCAGCTTGAGTTGCAGTACGCGGCCAAGCCGACACCTCAAACTCTCCAGCAGCGCACGGCAGCATTCGATTCATTGATGCAAACGAGGGATGACACCGGCAAGAGCTTGCTCAACCGCATCGTGACGAAGTTGGTTCGCCAGTATGGCCAGCAGGTAGCGACAGCGGCGGAAGCGCAGGCCGGAAGCGATACCGCGCCACACGCCAGCACGGAGCCGAAACCGGGCCCAGCAGTCAAGCCGCGGCAGATGAGCGCCGACGACGCCTACCGCGAGGCACAAAAACAACTTGCAACTGAAGTGAAAGAGTGGAATAATCTGAGTCCAAGCGAGCAGATGAGTCAGGCGCTCGCACGTCAGAGGAAGATTCTGACGACCAGATAAACGAGCGCGATCAGCGCAAAGCCGGGTGAGAATCCCGGCACCCTTTAGAAGCACCGAGAGCGCGGCCAGAGTACCGGCGAGCAATTCCCAATCGAGGGTAGCATCCCGCACTCGACGGGTAGGGAAGAGCAAGCAAGGGAAAAGCCAAGCCCTCACCGCCCCAAGCCGCACCAGCGCATCGCTGGCGCGCACCGCTCACTCCAAGCAAGTCAACCCGCGTACTCGCCACTGAGCGAGCGCAGAGGAGTGTCACATCATGCCCGCACCCAACTTTACGACCGCATCCGCCGACAGCGTTCTCATGCTGCAAACCTACACCCCGCCCAAGGAAGTCATCGAAAACATGGAGTCCGAGCTTGACCGCCGGTTCTCCACCATGGGACCGCAGACCATCACCAGCCTGCAAGAGTTCCGCGTCATGCTCCAGTATGAGTACGGTGGCAGCTTCGGCGCCGGTTCGACTGACGGCGGCAACTATATCACCGGCACCGGCGGAGCCTACAACGAGGGCATTATGACCCCCGTCGAGATTCTGCTGGCCATCACCTGCACCGATCTCCAGAAGCGCATCGGCAACTCCGGCAAGACTGTCATCGCCGTCAACCCCGTGGACAAGCTCGTGGCTGACGCGCACACCAAGATGCCCAAGAAGCGCAATCAGTCGCTCCAGGGATTCAACACCGGCCAGATTGCGACCGTCTCGGCCACCTATGCCGGCGGCGGTGCCAACCCCATCGCTTTGGCAACATCACCTTTCGGCTCGCGCCTGATTGACATTCAAGACACCATTCAGTTCATGAGCGGTGACGGAAACTACACCCTGCGCGGCTCGGCTGTCGTGGTTGATGCTCCCAAGAACGGCATCGGCACCGGCAACCAGGTCACGGTTGACAACGTACCCCCCGGCGTCGTGGCTGGTGATTACGTCATGGTCAACAACGTGGCGTCCGGCTCTCCGCTGTTCTTCAACGGCATCCAGTACATCGTCAGCCCGAACACGACCGGCGAGTATCTGGGCATGGACCGCTCTTTGAGCTACGTCCAGTCTCCGGCCTACAACGCCAACTCCCTGCTCACCTTGGGCATCGTCGAGACCTTCCTGACCAGAATGCAGCAGGCGAACGGCAACACGACCTACAACCGCGACCGCCCCAAGAACTTCTGGTATGGCCACAACGCACAGCGCGCCTCGTGGAACCAGCTTGGCTTTGCCATCCAACAGGTCACCATGCCCACCGGCAAGGCTCCGAAGTTCGACGGCGTACCCGATACCTTCACCCAAGAGTCGATTGCGGGCGTTGAGTGGCTTCTGGACACCGTGGCGGCCATCGACAAGATGTATTTCATGGACCGCAGCAGCATGATCCGCTGCCGCTTCAACGATGCGCCTCAGTTCGTTCCGGGGCAGATTGAGGGCATATGGTTCCAGCGCCCCAGCGGCAACAACACCAGCTCCTACAAGGATGCATGGCTGTACGATGCGGTCAACTATGCTTCGCGGAATAACTGGAACAGTGGCGTGGTGTACGGGCTTTCCATACAGTCAAGTTTTTCAAATTAGTAACTAACCGGCGCAGGGCAGTCATCGTGCGGCTGCTCTGCGCTTGACCATCCAGCACGGCTACCTACTTACGCAGGAGAAATCGACATGGCACCAATCACTTTCAGAAACTCGAAGATCGTCTACTATGGTCCGCATTCTTGCGAAAACTGCGGGTCGATGATCGTCAAGATGGGAAACGAATGGGGTGGTACAGCGTTCACCAACCCTGATGGTCCTATCTATCCCAACACCGAATGGCATCCGCATGTTTGCGACCCTCGGTTAGTGCGTGAACGTAAGGCTCTTCATGCTGGTGCAAGAATCATGCAGGACTTTCCGCAAGCCCACGCGATGAAAATCGGAAATCTTGGATTCGTAATCATCGGAGAAGATGTTTCTGCTAACAGCGCTGGATGTGGCAGCTATCTTGTCATCAGCGCCCATCAAACTTTCTCGTCTGATATGGAAGGGGCGTGGACCAGCGCACTGGAGCGCAGCGAGAAGGGATGGCCTTCATGGCATATCGACCTGGGAAAATACGCACCAGGAACTCAGTTCGGAAACGATCTTGACAAACTTCCAGAAATCCCCTCGTAACTGCAACAGTAACCAGGGCGGGCTGCTTCGGCGGCCCGCTTTAGTTTGGAGAGAAATGCTCGATCCTCTACGCGACACGCCAACCCAAGTAACTGAGTCACTTACGCGCTGGGGCGGCAAGAACGAGCACGGCGAACCCAACTGGCGCATCATCCTGGCCGAGAACCACCTTGTCCAGCGCGCCGGGATGTGGACGGAGTTTGAAGAGGACACCGAGCAGGTCCACTTTGAGACGGTCGGCAACCAGGTGCGCTACACCACGCGCCAGATCGCGCCGGACGCTATCAGGGTGGGGATGCTCTGGGTTCCGAAGTACCCTTGCACTGGCTGGATTCTTGAGCGGTGGTTTCCGCCATCGGCTTACGGTTCCAAATTGCAGTGGGAGTCGGCACTCTCGCAAGACAATGAGACGCCGATGATGGGACCGTTCCCGGAGCGCGGCGGATACTTCATGCTGTCCGGCGGCGGCCCCTGGCCTCAGATACCGCTTCTGGAGGATATTCACCAGGCCATCGCACAGTGGGAGAACGCGCCGCACTGCCACGGCATTGTGAATGAGGAAGACATCGCGCGCGCCATGCAGATGGACATTGAGAAGGAGGACGCAAAGGAAGCGGCCCAGTACGACGCTTTCCTGCGCGAGGTCACCTATATGCGCGAAACGCATCTTGAGTTCATCAAAGGGAATCCGGCACTCAGCGGCTTCCGTAACCGGCTAGCCAGCTCGCAAGGGCTTACCAGTCACATCTAACCTCACGGGACAAGTTCTCGGAGCGCAGTAGAAGGAGAGCAACACCATGCCAAACGAAACGATTCAAGCCCCAATCATCGGAGCCGATTCGATGCTGTCGTCCGGCGGCCGTCCCGACACCGAAAGCTTCGGACAAGCCGCCAAGGAGCGGCTCAGCATCCGCGAACAGAAACTCACCGAACTGGAGCTTCGTGGCGAGATAAAACCAGCCACAATCCTCAACCTCTCACCCTTTCCGCTCAAGGTCGAGACAGGCCTTTGGGATTATCAAGTTCCCGCGAAGCCCAGCGACAAGCCTTTCGGGATTCTCACCGTTCACGGAACCCGCAGTTTCCCGATCTACCGCGGCAACCAGGAAATGTCCGACAAAAGCCTGCGCGCCCGCTACGATGTGAAGATTTTGCTTCCGGTCGAGCAGTTGATGGAGTTCAAACACTGGTACATCGGCGAGACCGACGAAGACAAGCTCGTGAAGTCGGGCGGCGTGGTGGTCTTCGAGGGCGACATGGACGGCATCACGCCGAACTCTGTCGTGCGGGTTCCTGAGTACGTCTTCAAAAAGGGACGCCGCTATCTTCGTTTCGTTGACCGTCCTCTCAAAGAGTGCTTGGCGGAGGCGAAGGAGCAGCTCTACAACCACTGCCACGCTGTCCTGATCGAAGCCGGCCACGACGCTGACGACCCTCAGAAGCGCAAGAACATCCAGAAGTACCAGCACACCGTCGCCGACTTCATGCTCCAACAGAAGCAAATTCAGAAGGCTCCGTCGTGGCGAGAGGTTCAGTTCAAGGCAGAGGATTGCTGCCCACGCTGCAACGCGCAGTATGTCTCGAAGACGGGAATGTGCAAGTGCTCCTACGTGGTCGATCCCCTGCTGGCGTTCATGAGCGGAGAGATTGCTGTTGACCATGTGCGAATGAACACGCTGACGGCCGAGCAGTGGAAGAAGGCTAAAGCCGAACAGTCACGGCGCACAGAAGCGCAGAAGTAGGGAACCATGCAAACCAGGGGCGATTGCTTTTCAAGAATTGGCGGCCTTGTCGGCGTCACTTATCCCGACGATGACTGGCTAACTCCAGAGTACCTCGCCCCTAAATGCAACCAGGCTTATGACGAAGCTATCATGTACCTTGAGCTTTCCTGCTCCCCGTACATCGAAAAGGTCGTAATCATTCCCAACGTGAATGTCGGCGTGGACGAAAACAACCTCACACCTTTTGGCGTCACGTCCGGCGCGGGACAAGAGACCACCTATCCACTGCAAGGCTTGGTGGAGCCGCGTTACGTTGATTTCCGCATAACTGGAACCAATGGACCGTGGAAACCCGTCAAGCAATGTACGATCTTGCCTGATACGCCACCGCAAGTCACCGCCGGGACATTTGACTTTCGCGTGCGCGGAGATTTCCGCCCAGCGCCGCTCACGACAGATGACAGCGTGATTGAGATTCATCCTCTTGCGGCTCATGCGCTGGCCTACTCAATTGGAGCGTTAATCGGAACTGAGCGCCCGAATCAGGGATGGGAGAAGAGTTACGCTGCTCAAGCGAAAGAGAAGTGGGACATCATCTCCACAAAACTGACTCAGCAGATGCAGGGTCAAACCTTCCGTCTCGGCTCTCCCAACAGGGGGAACGCTGGCGGGAGAGGCCCAGGATGGAGTTATAACCTTCAATCAAATGTCGGATATGAATGGAGGGCTTTCGGCCTCTACGTAAAACTGATATGAGATATGGGCACGCACGCGCGAAGATGGATTGTGAGTTCTGCCCACGTCGGGCCACGATTCATTCTCATTTCGGAGAGACTGGAGAACCGATTAGATGCTGCTCCTACTGTTACCATCTGATGCGCAGCATTCCATCTGGTCCATGGCCAAGAAACTGGAAGCCGGGACGATGCAACGGAGTTTGCGAAAAGAACCGTAATTTTATTAGCCAGTCGTGCTAATAAGATTACACTCAAAACAACAAATTCAACCCAAGGAGAATCGCCATGCCCGTAACCCTCACACTGCTTCGCCAACTGCGCGGAGTCAACTTCAATAAGACAGTCACCAATGTCGCTCTCTCCGGCACCGATCCGGCGGGCAACGGCGAGATTGTCAACCTCAACGCTTCCAGCGTCCTCAACCCGAGCGCATTGGGACAGACGGGGCCGAATCCTTCGGATACAAGCCTTCCCGCTGTCGTAGGAGCTTGCTCTCTCGGTGGATGGCAGCCGCAACTCACGCCCATTGCCAACAGTCCAAACCAGTTTTATCTGACGTTCTGGAACGGCCTAACCCAGCACACGAATATCGCGTACTCGGCGCTGTTCACTGGCGGAACGCTGACCATTGAGCAAGAGTGGGATCTGGGCAGCTAGCTGTTTTCTATTTCGGAGAATTTGCGAGGTTAAACTTCCCGAATGAGCAATTATGGCGATGCTGTCAAGGTTGAGTTCTCACGTTGGCTCGGCCTCGTAGATGAGGATGATCCGACAAATCTGCCTACAGGGTGCGCAGCCCTCGCGCTGAATTGCCGGTTCAATCTTACCGAGGTCGAGACTCGTTTCGGAGTACAGACGGCTATCCAAGGAATAAACCAGAGTCCGATTTCCGGGATGTTGGCGGGATCCTACACTCCAGAATCGGCAACTCAGGCCTATTTTCAGGCTATATTGCTCTACGACTATGCAGGCGCGCTTCAAATCGAGAATCCAACCGGCACAGGCCGCACCACAGCCATCAGCAGCCCTCTGGTCACCCTTCCCGCTCAGTCTCACATGATCGGCACCCAGGCCTACAACCGGGCATGGATGAGCTTGTCGGACCTGCTCACACCCAAAGCCTTCCCAGCCGTCTATGACCTCCAGACAAAGAGCCTCTACCCCTACGGAATGAAGCCTATCGGCTTTGGCTGGTACGCTGGCGCGCAGGTGCTGGTGGGTGAGTGCTGCACATCGTCTCAACTCCAGAGCGGCGTCACGGTCGCTGTCGGCAACGGACATCTCTACATCTGCACCCAAGCCGGTACGTGCGGTGCTGTGCAGCCGATATGGCCGCTCATTGAAGGCGGAACTGTCGATGACGGCGGAGCAAAGTGGAAGGAGCAGACGCCCGTCATGGCGAACTGCATCCCTGCCCCGGCGGTGCCGCTGCTTGCGCTCGCCGGCGGCGGAACGATTGCCACTGGTCAAGACGTGTATGTTGTCATCACCATGCTCAACAATCAAGGAGAGAGCCTTCCCAGCATAGCGGCGAAGATCACAACCATTGCCGCCTCGACAACGGTCAATGTGACGATTCCATCGCTCGCATCGCTGGCAGGATGGATGCGTGGACTTCCGGCCAACTACGTGCCCACCAGCGCGAAAGTCTATGTTGCAGTCGTGCCCGCAGGATCAGCAGTGCCGCAACTATCGACATATCAGGCTTTCAACTATTCTTCGGTTGCGCTCGGCACGGTTTTAGGCGTCACGGCGGCTGGTGCAGCCGGGAATCCTCCCACAACCAACACCGCGCGCATCACTGGCGGCCAGCTTCCAACTCCAGACATTGAGCCGGTTATAACCCGGTCGGCTGGCGGTGGAACCTTCCCCGCGGGGCGCGACATTTACATCTGTCAGACCTATACCAATGCACTCGGAGAGACGCCGCCCGGACCTGCCAACTCCATCATCGACAGCATCCTTGACGATGCTGTTGTGATTACGACACAGTTTCTTCAGGGATATGCCATCACTGGCATCAATCTCTACGAGTGCGACGTGCCAACAGGGACGACCTTCGACGGCAGCACCTTCCCCCCATTCTCGAACTTTGCGTTGATCGGCAATTATGGCACGGGCGCAACGGTGACAGTGACAGCCACCGTGACGGGCGCGCCGCCGCCGACAACGAATACCACGGGCACGGCGGGGAATATCGTGCAGGATACAGCGACAGGCGGACCCAACGGAACACAGGGTTATCGTTGGATGACCATTGCATATGAGGACGAATTCGACACCATTTCAGGGTTTACGCAGGCATCTGCGGTCAAATATATCGTAGATGAGAACGGTTGGGAGTTGTCCGTTTTCAATCTTCCCACGGGACCGAGCTACATCCAAAACGTAATATGCAATTTCACGGTGGCCGACGGGCTGAGCGCAGGACCATACGGCTACTCTCCCGAGACGCTGGTCTCTGATGCAATCCCGATCACGGCGACGATCTTTCCGAATGGAACATCCTCGGCAACGGTGAACTTCTCAGACGAATATCTGCTTGGCCTGATCGCATCGACAGCGACGAACACGACAGATCGCCTGCGTGTAATCCAGCCGCAGCAGTGCGTGGACATCTACTACTCGGCCGCCGTGGATCGCATCTTCCAGACTGGCGTTCCTGGGTTCTATTCGAGCCATTGGGTATCTCTCGCGGCAGATCCGGAGAGCTACTATGGCGACACAAGCATCATCCAAGTTGGCACAAATGACGGTGAGCGCGCCTGGTGCGTGCGCGAGTATCAGGGAGTTCCTTACTCTCTGCGCGAGCGGTCAGGGTTCGAGCTTTCCCCTTCAACCGCCGATCCCGCCACATGGACAGTGACGAGGCGCTGGACGAAGGTGGGACCGTGCGGACCGCGGGCTGTAGATGTGTGTGGTTTGTTCATGATCTTCGTTCATTCCAGCGGCATCTACAAATATGAGTCCGCGGCTCCAGAGCTTGTATCGAAGGAACTGAATCGTTTCTGGAATACGATCAACTGGCAGGCCCAGCAGACTATCTGGTGTGCCATAGATATTGAATTTCACGAGGTTCATATCGGTTTGCCGGTAGGCAACTCGACTGTGCCGAATGTTGTCTTGGTTCTCAACTACGAGGAGGGCTGGAACAATCCGCTCCTCTTCTCGCGCTACAGTGGCAAAGAGATCACCATTGAGCAATGCCGCAAGTATTCGATATGGACGAACATCACCGCCTATTGTGGAATGCGCGCCTATCGCACCATTACCGGGCTTCCCACGCCAAACGAGGGAGAGGTTGATTGGACAGAAGAGGTAAGCCGCCAGTACATTTCTCAGATGCTCTACGCATCGTCGGCGCCAGATGGGACCGTACAAGCCTTAACCCCTGGAGTATTCAACGACAACGGCGCCGGGATCGACTGCCAATACGAGACTGTTGCAACTCAGCAGATGATGACGATTTGTAAGTTGCAGGGAATCAACATGAACGCCAGGGGCAACGGGAGCTTATTCGTCTCGTTCATCGCCGGCGCGCGCCGCATCAATGATTGGCAGGCCGACACTCCTCAGCCAAACTGGCTGGTTAAACTGAAGCCGTTTGACCTTGAACTGAATCCGACCAAAGGATTGAGTCGCAACACTCCGAGTAAGGCAAGTGAGCGTTGGCGTGCACGGTTCACCAATGGGGCAATCGCCGACGCATGGTTCTCGATGAAATACAGTTGCGTGTTTGTCAGCCCCATGTTTGGTGGGCGAACTTCGACTGGAGGGCGATAAATGGCGCTCTCAAAGTCTCAGATCAACGCTATCAAGGACTTCGGACTCCGCAATGTGCTGCTCGGCATCTATGCGCAACTGGAGGTTCACAACAATGCGACGGGCACAAACTTTGTTGAACCGACAAACTCTCCGCAGCAGCCTTCCAGCCAACCGCCTGCCGCTCCATCCATCAGCGTAGGCGGGGCAAACGGCCTTTTCGCTGTGACCATCGACAAGCCAGCGCAGAGCATCAACAAGGTCATTTACTATGAGATTTCATATTCTTCCGTATCTAGCTTTGTGGGGCCAACAACAACGCTCCCACCGACGACCAACCGCTATGTGACGATTCCGGCACCTGGAGTCACAGCGCACTTTAGGGCGCGCGCAAGCTACGATCAGACGAATTGGAGTGGCTACGCCTATGCCTAAGCCAATATCAGCAGGACGGCAATCATCGGCGGCATCGGAAGCGGCCATTGTGCTCAACCAAACCAATTATGCAAGCGTGGATTCTGTCGCGGTTGGGTCTGCGGCGGCGATTAGAATCTTTGGCAAGGCTGGGCCGAACACCCAATATCCGGCAGTGAAGGGTGAAATTGAGACCATTCTTCCATCCGCTACGATCATTAACGTGCCATTGAGCACGACGCAAGTTGTCGGCTTCGACGGCACCAATTATCAGGCGCGTGGCACGCTCCCAGAGCAACTCATGGACGGAACCACTCCAACGGGAACGGTGAGCGTCGTTGGCGGAGGCTCGGTGACGCTTCCGACCATCACACCATACGAGGTTTATGGTGCAATCCTCGGATACAACGTGACGGACCAAGGCAACGGCCTGACGGGGGATGTGACCATCGCAGTTGTTGGCAGCGGGACAGGTGCAACCGCAGGTACGCAGGTGATTTCTGGTGGCAAACTCATTTCGGTTGCTCCAGGAAATGTCGGGTCTGGCTATGGACCAGGAACAACCTGCGACGTAAGCGGTGGGACGTTCTCAGGGGCAACCGGCGGTGGCCAGAACATCGGCGGCAATGGCGGGCGGTTCATCACAAACGACGGGACTACGGGGTAACCGATATGTCATGGGCAGTACGGCAGGGGCACGAACACAACTACATCGACGGACGCACGCACGTCCATCACGTCCATCTCTTTAACCAGGTAACCGGCGGCGAGCATCACATTCAACTGTTGCTGGGCGCGCCATCATGCCGGGAGTGTGGGCGTCCGTTCGCGCAGAGCGATCTTGGAGGCTTGGACCCTGCTGCGGAGATCAACGCCGCTCTTGAGACACTTCAAGCCAATCATGCGGCCATCATGTCCTACACGGCGAAGCATGGCCATCCGATCAAACTTGGGCCGCTGGCGACCATCGTACCTGCCGGCCACAAGGTCACGACGCACGGCGCGGCGAAGATGCTGCACGTCCCGAGGTTATCGAAGTGAAGCCCATCATATTGCGTCCGGCCACGCCCGCCGACCTTCCGTTCATCCGCCGATTCCATGCGGAGCAGAATAAGCGCGACGGTACGAGCTACCCTATTCCCGCATTCTTTGATGGAGACGGCAAGCTCACAGACCGAGCGCCGGTGGTGCTGGTGGGCTGCATCGAGGGAACAGATGAGCCGGTCCAGGCACTCTGGGTTGAGCGGCGCATGGAGTTGATGTTTGCGGGCTGTGACAATCCCAAGGCAACGGCGTTCGCGCAGCGCGACTCCGAGGCGCTGGCCGGGATTCTTTCATGGTTGGGATACTCAGGATTGTATTGCGACGTGCCTATCGCGCTGGCCGAGGCAATTGGGAAGCCTTTAGTGCGCGCTGGGTTCAAAAGGAATGATGACCGTTTGGCGCACTTCTACAAGGATTTGAGGGAGAAACGATAATGGGCAGAGCACAGGAAACAGGACTCGCAAACACCGAAGAGGCCAACGCTGCAACATCCGAAGCGGCAGCAACCGCATCGCAGCAAGCCGCGCAGGCCGACATTGGCACGCAGCAGAGCGCGCTTGCGAAGTTTGCGGCTGCCAATCCATACGTCCAGGGCGGTCAGGCCGAGAGTGTGACCAACCAGCAACTTGCTGGAACTGCCGATGCGACGGCGGCGGCGGCCAAGGCTGGCAACCAGCAGCAGGCTCAGAGGACAGGACAGAACGCCTCGGCTGGTATTGCGGCAGGAGAGGCCGAGCAGCAAGCTGCGCAACGGACAATGGGCACTCAGGCTGCTGGCGCAACGCAGAGCAGGCTGGCGGCTGGCGCGCAGTATGGCCAGGACGTGCTCAGCGGACAAAGCAACATCACATCTCAGCAGGCTGCACTTGGCGCTCAGGAGGCTGGCGAGTCTGAGTCTCAGGCAAACACCGCCGAGAATGCCGGTCAGGCTGCCAACACCATCTGGGCGAAGCTGTGTTGGGTCTCGAGTGAATTGTACGGGGGTTGGGACGATCCTCGCACAATCACTCTTCGCGCATGGCTCGTCGGGCCATGCCGCGAGACGTGGGCGGGGCGGCGCTTCACTGAACTGTACCTCGTCTACGGTGAACGACTGGCGGCAAAGATACGCAACAATCGTCTGCTGCGCGCCGCTGTGCGGTTGCTTTTTGACAGACTTCTCAGCGCGGCCCAGAAGAGCAAGCGGGCCGCGCAATGAAGATTCGCCAGACAGAGCCGCGCGACGTGCCGAAGCTGTACGAAATCTACTGGCGCTCTCCGTATGAGTTTGGCCTGCCAGCGTTCGACAGCACTGAGTTGCTTGAATCTCTGGTGGCGGTTGATGAGAACGACGAGCCCTACATGATGCTTTCAGCGTTGAAGATCGCGGATATGTTCTTGCTGGTAGACCATGAACGGGATACTCCAGCATCACGCGCCGAGGCTTTATGTGGCCTATTTGCCGAAATGAAACCCCGGCTGATAGCGATGGGAATATCAAACGCTACAGCCTACATGGGGCCAAAGGTGCCAAAGGGGTTCGATAGGCGGCTGAAAAGGCTCGGTGGATTCATCATGGATTGGCGTTGCATAAAATTCATTCACAAAGGGGAGACAGTATGCCACCAGCAGCAGCAGCAATAGGCGGGGCGTTAGCGTCGGCAGGCGGGGCAGCAGGCGGGGCGGCAGGTGCAGCGGGGGCCGCAGGCGCAGCCGGAGCGGGAGCGGGAGCGGCGGCAGGCGGTGCAGCAGCGGCTGGTGCAGCGGGGGCAGGGGCAGCCGCCGGTGCGGCTGGTGCGGGAGCGGCTGGCGCAGCCGGGGCCGCAGGAGGATCATTGGCGGCAGCGGCTCCGACTGTTGGCGCGGCTCCATCAGCGTTAGCAGCCGGGGCGGCAAAAGCTCCATCTTTCGGATCGCAGTTAATGACGGGTCTGAAGTCTGGAACCGTTGATGCAGTACACGATGCTCCCAAACAGTTTGAGCAGGGGATGATGAAAAACCTAACGCAGCCGGACGCCCCAAGCCGCCCTCAAGGTGCGTCCACTCCATCGCCGGGTGTGGCACCCACATTAGGCGCTGCGCCATCGCGCTTTGTCTCCGCGCAAAACCAGGACGAAGAAGAATTGCAGGGTCAGATTGCTGGACCGCCCCGCGCTTGAACCGCTGATAGACTCGGAACGCAAGAAACAAAATGGAGAGCAACATGGCAGACAGTTCAGGCAATTTTCAATTCCCGTCGGCTTCCCCTATCGCTTCATCTAAGGCGGACTATGACGATATTCTTGCGTCTGGCGACCCTCAAGGCTTTATGGCGGCTTTGCGCGCGGGAGTTCCATATCAGCCTACCGTGGGACAAAATGGTGGGGTAGCGCCCGCGCCGCCCGCGCTCGCAGCGCCAAGCCAGATGGCGCAAGCCGCCGCAACTCCAGAGCATCAGGCCGCGCAAGCTGCCGCGCCATATCTGCATCAGGCCATAAAAGCTGCTGCGCCGATTCTCGGACAGGAGAAGACGAGCAGTCTTGCCGCGGCGTTCACGGCGGGCATGCAGGGCCAGGCTCCGGCGACCGGCGAGGAAGTCGCGCCGGCGGGAGCCACTGGAGCGCCCGCTGTGCCGGGAAACATCTCTCCAAAGGGCGGCACAACCGCGCAAGGAAACCCCGTCAATTCCAATAACGTGCAAGGTGGCGTGCCGACAGGCGGGAGTGGCGACGGTACTCTCCAGCGGCCGCTGGACAAGCAAACCCAAGATCCAGCGCAATCCGCCGCGCCGGGTGGTGGGAGCGCAACAGCCGGGTCCGACATAAGCAAACCATTGGATCCCCTAGACCCGGCATATCGCCCGACCAAATGGCAGAGGTTTGGACGCGGAGTTGTGGGTGGACTTGTCGGGGCTGGAAAAGGAGCACAAACCGGCAATCCTCTTGCGGTGATCGGCGGAGGACTTGCAGGCGTAGCAGCCCCGGGTTCAGAGGGCGCCACGCCCTACGGCGCGCCAAATCGCAAGTTCTCGGTTGCCGCACAACAGCGCGCGTTGCAAATTCAGAATGCTTCGACCAACGCGGAGACGGCTCTCAAGAATGCCCAGGCTGAAGCTGCCGCAACTGTGCCAATTACCGAGCTTATGGCTATATCGAATCCGGCACTAAAGCCGTATGTGGGCACGACACTTAGCCAAAGAACATTTGGAAGTCTTGGCGGGGCGGCAATTAAGGCGCAGGGATCGGAGAATGTGGCCGACACGAACGCCCAAGGGAAGAAGGATGCTTCCGAAATTGTAGCGGCCAGGGCCGGATTAAAACAGGTCACAGGTCCGGACGGAAAAACCACTTGGGTTGATGATCCTAACTCTGAGGCGTTCAAAGATAGAGAGGCTCTTCAGTCTGTCAGGAAATCACAGTCTGCGGTTAATGATGCAAGGGCGGAAGTAGCTAAGGCTGGGAACGATCCCACGTCTCCAGCTTATAAACTCGCGGTACAAAAGCTCAACGCGGCTATAGCTGGACATCAGGCATCTCAAACTCTAGCAAATGCGCGGCTTATGCAGGCGTTCGCACAAACCAAGGGAACCACTATAGGTGGCGATGCGCTCCCTGGGTCAACCATAACAACAGATGGGACAACGACCGGGAGTATGTTCCAGAACCAATACAATAAGCACGAGGCCGCCGCTGCGCAATTTAAAGATGTGTCCGGCGCAATCGACAACCTTGAAAAAGCCGCTCGCCAAATGGATGCCAAGGGGCAAAAACTTGACAATACATTTGTGGCCTCCGCTCTTGCACAACCATCGGGAACGGCAACGCAATGGGTGCAAGGCCAAGTCGCTAAATCAAACCTCACATCAGAGCAACGAGATTACGTCGTCAACCTTGTTTCGGCTCACGAGAATCTTCAAGCGTTGCGTAAAGCTGGTGGGCTTCCAGGTTCTACTGAGGCGCAAATTGACCGTCTTGTTGCGATGCTTCCGAACGCTTCAACTCCAGACCTCGATTACTTCTTGAAGCAAACAGGTCAGATCAAGGCGACTCGTGACCGTCTCGCATCTGGAATCCCAGACGTGACTGGAGGAACGAAGATCGACGGAAAATCGAATACTCTAGCCAAGCCGAAGGCACCCGCCGCGCCAGCGCCCTCCGGGGCAACAGTTAAACTCCAGGCTCCCGATGGCAGCACACGCGAAGTTCCAGCCGACCGCGCTCAGCACTATATCGGTCTGGGCGCTAAGGTGGTGAAATAATGCCTCCCCCTCAAACGGATTGGTTCGACCAGAACGCTCCCAAAGCTCAGTCTGCACCATCTGCGCCAACTCAGAGCGGCGGTGATTGGTTCGACCAGAACGCGCCCAAAGCTCAGTCTGCACCATCTGCGCCAACTCAGAGCGGCGGTGATTGGTTCGACCAGAACGCGCCCAAGACGGCTCCCGCCGCCCCCGCTCCCGATCTGACGGGCAAACCGGGCGAAGGCTCCTACCCTATGTGGAACGACGCTGGGCACAAGCGGCCGATCCCGTACAGCGCCGTGCCACAGGCCCAAAAGCTCGGTTACCAGTTCGATACGAACAAAATCCCGGAACGCGATCTGACGCCGCAAGAGGCATACGAAAAGGATCATGCGCAACCGGGTTTTTTCGAGAATTTAGGCCACTCTTTCGGTATCGGAGAGCAAGAGGCCCAGGCCGCCGCGCAAGAGCGCAGCGCGCATCCCGTCAAACACATCATCGAAGACGCGACTGGGTTGACCCCCGTCTTAGCGGTCGGCGGTGGTCTGATAAATGGCGCAAAGAGGATTGGCGGAGAACTCAAGCAGGCGTGGGATGCCGACAGTTTGGACAATCCAGCCAGGACTGAGGAATCTACCCCCCATCTGATAAACGCGGTTCCCTTCCTCGGCCCAGCGATAAACAAAATGGCCGACGAAGCGCCCCCATCGACGCCGGGACAGTCGTATACGTCTCAGGTGATGGCCGACGCCACACCGGGCAATCTTGGAACGGCGCTGGGAACCGCCGCGCAGGTCGCGCCAATGGTGCTGGGCGCGGTGGATCAGGCCGCGCCGGGTCGTCCAGTCATTCCCACCCCTCCGATCATCAAAGAGGGTTTGAGAGCCGTCGCGCAAGACAGTGCCGACGAAGCATTGCGGCAGTTCCGGCGCAACCGCCCGGTTTCTGGAGAGAACTACACACAAGGGCAGCATAAGGCGATGGCTACGGTCCTCGCCGAGGGTACAGGTGGTCCAGGCTACATTGCTCCGCAGGTTGCGAGGTCTGTAACATCCCTTTACCGGCAGACCGCCGCTGACAACCCAGCTATCGTGGACAAAATCTTGAACGGCACGCCTGAAGAGGCGCTCGCCGGCCACCAGGCCATTCAAGACCTCACCAAAAAGAGCATCGACACCCAGCACTACAACGCGCTCCAGTCGGTAGCCGACAGGCCGGTGGATATGACCCCGGTGCAGGACTCAATAACTCCGTCACCCGCCAAAGCTGCGATCATGTCCGACGATGAACTGGCCGACATTCAATCCCTGAAAGACGATGCTGCGAAGGCGAAAACACTTGAGCAGGAAAACGAATTTAGAAAAAAGCTCTCGACTATAGATTCAGACCTGCAGAACGGTCTTGACTCCAAGGTGGCGAAGAGCAGCGAGTACAAGCAGGCCGTCCACAAAATGTATTCTGCCGTCCGTGACCACTACTACGACGGGCTGCAAGACGCGACCGGGCAGGACTTTCAGACGCTCAAGCGGCAAGAGAGCGACGTAATCAAGACTCAGGACGCGATGGAAAGAATTTCTCCCCGGCTGGTCAATGCAGAGACCAAGGCTACGGCGGATACAACTTTGCGGCAAGGCGCGGCGGACGTTCTTGAAGGATCTGCGCGCGGTGTCAAGGGTGGTCTGCCGGGAGTTGGATGGGCCGCCGACAAGCTGCGTGGGACGAAGCTCTCAGGGATTCAGCAGCAGTTGCAGCGAGCGTACAGCGATCTCCCTTCCCCCACGCCCGCGCCGGAAGTGAGGCCGCAATTCAGCGCCGCGCGCCGCGCGCTGTCGCCGCCGTCTTATCCTCAACTCCCGGCCAGTGTTATACCCAATGCCGAGGTTGGCCCCGCCGGACAGCCGCAAGCGCCTATCGCCGCGCCACCGCAAGCCTCCCCCGACTTCAATGTGTCGCCAGAGGGAGCAGTGCGCCCCGGAGCGCCCGCGCCTCCCTCGCCATCTATCATCACGCCGGAGCCGGACGCTGTTCGCCAGCTTACCGCCCAGGCCGGGCCGGAAGGGGCGGGAGTACCGACGCCAGAGCCAGATGTGTCGGGCGGCCCGCCCAACGAGGCCACGAGCCGGATGCGCGTCGAGCCGCTGCCCGCCAACCCCGCGCCGGTCCCGCCGACGCCCAAGGGTTTTATCGTCCCGCCGGAAGGTGTACCGCAGCGCGCGCCCGCCGGACTCTTGCCGGATCGCGCGCGGCAAGTGCAAGACTACGTGCGCTCTGTTCAACAAGAGGCGGCTTACCGGCACCCGAACGGTATGGTGATTGACGGAATCCACTCCAAGACGGGCCTGCCTGTGCTTTCTGATGCCGCGCCCGACTCGAACGTATCGCCCACCCCGGACGCCGATGCCGCTCCGCTGACGCCCACGCCCGGCCAGGTGCGCCCCGCGCTGCAACCGACAACCGAAACCCCGTCCGGCCTGAGACCGGCGACAGGAGCGCCATCCAATGAACAGCCCATCAGCACAGAGCAGCCTACCGCTGCAACTGCAAACGTTCCCACGGAAGAAAAAGCGGGTGCCAGCGCCAATCCTGCCGAAAGCTCCAAGTCGGGCGGGGAAGAGAATCGCCCAAAAGAAGTAAATCCGAAAACCGATGAAGCTACCGGACTTCCTTTAAATAGCGATGGAACCGTTACGCTTTACCACGGCACTACAAAAGCAGGTGCAGAGGAAATTACTCGCACAGGACGCCTCAAATCCGCAGGCGAGCCAGACGTATACCTTTCAACATCCAAAAGGGTACAGGTTACGGAGACGGCTCAGTTGTAGCCGTTCGCGTGAATCCATCTAAACTCCAAATAGATGATGAGTTTCCAAATGGCCGCAAAGATTTCCGCCTTGACGCAGGCAAGCCGGGGGGGAGTGTTTCTGTCAAGGTTGAATCTCCCGCCAGCGGGGAAGCGGATCGCGGGGAAAAGGTAGCACCGTTCTCCGACACCGCCAGATCGAAAGTCATGGACCGTCCCGCGCGCACCGACTCCATCGGTAAACCGGGCGCTTTTGCCGAGCCGACGAAAACAATCCCCGGCACATCCAAGTGGAGCAGCCAACGCGCGGTTTACCGATGGAGTCG
>Ga0224559_1000564_pt1 | contig 24105 bp, 24 predicted proteins | sample 714S33034metaG_FD_180676 | JGI IMG/M metagenome (GOLD analysis project Ga0224559, IMG submission 180676) | Peat soil microbial communities from Stordalen Mire, Sweden - 717 S3 30-34 | ecosystem: Environmental > Terrestrial > Soil > Wetlands > Peat | place: Sweden: Norrbotten County, Stordalen... | reverse complement strand
CGGCAATTTAAATTGGTACATAGGTGTTTCATCCCAAATTCATAATTTTTCAGGAGGATTCTACAGTGCCCTGGGGTTTGGACTGAAATTTCATCTTTATAAAAACATTAAGCTAAATACAACTGTCAAATTTACTTACCTGGGTATAAAGTATATTGATGATATTAATAATAAATCGGAAGGGAGTCCTGTTGAATGGTTCTATTCTACTACCGCCCAATCTACATACAATAGTTTATTTCTCCTTGGTGCGGAGGTGGGGGTATCATTCTGATTCTACAGTCCGATTAACCGTCCCCTCTTAAAAAAAACTACCCTGCAAACATCTCATTTACAGGGTAGTTTCACTTTAAAAAGTTGTCCGACTAGGGGTCGAACCTAGACTCTAATGATCCAGAATCATTTGTGTTGCCAGTTACACCATCGGACAATCTGAGCGCAAAATTATGAAATTTTTTCTATACATGTCAAGCTTTATTAACTTTTTCCATTTTTGACCAGGAATCTTTCAGGGAGACCACCCTGTTAAAAACAAGGTTTTCGGGGGTTGAATCCTTATCCACAGAAAAATAGCCAATTCTTTCGAACTGGTACTTATCTGAAATCCTGGCATTCTTTATTGACGGCTCGATCATAGCCGTGATTATCCTGAGTGAATCAGGGTTCAGATAATCTTTGAAGGTTTTTCCTTCTTCAATATCTTCAGGATTTTCTTTTGTAAACAACCGGTCATAAAGTCTGATTTCAGCTTTAACAGCTTGTTTTTCAGAAACCCAATGGAGGGTTCCTTTCACCTTACGATTGCTTTCAGGCATCCCACTCTTTGTTTGTGGGTCGTAGGTACAATGAATTTCGATGATTTCACCTGTTTGTGGGTCCTTCACGACACTTTCACATTTAATGATGTAGGCAGCCTTCAAACGCACTTCACGGCCCGGAGAAAGGCGGAAAAACTTATTTGGAGGGTTCTCCATGAAATCATCATGTTCAATGTAGATTACTTTTGAAAATGGAAGAGTTCTCTTTCCTTTGGTTTCATCCTCAGGATTATTTGTGGATTCCATTTCCTCCACACGATCGTCAGGGTAATTGTCAATAATTACTTTGACTGGGTTCAAAACAGCCATGATGCGGTTTGCTCTTCTGTTTAAGTCCTCGCGGATACAAAACTCGAGTAAACTTACATCGATGATGTTGTCGCGCTTTGCAACCCCAATGGTATCAGCGAAATTCCGAATGGATTCTGGTGTATAGCCTCGTCTGCGTAGTCCGCATAGGGTCGGCATCCTGGGATCATCCCAGCCATTTACAAGGTTTTCCCGCACAAGCTCGAGCAGCTTTCTTTTGCTCATGATGGTATAGCTAAGGTTGAGGCGGGCAAATTCAATCTGACGCGGGGCGTAAATTCCTATTTCTCGGATCAGCCAGTCATATAATGGTCGGTGGACTTCAAATTCCAGCGTGCAGATAGAATGTGTGATCCTTTCAATAGAATCTGATTGACCGTGAGCAAAATCATACATGGGATAAATACACCATTTATCGCCGGTCCGGTGATGCGTTGCATGGAGAATACGGTAAAGAACCGGGTCCCGCATCTGCATATTCGGAGAAGACATGTCGATCCTGGCTCTCAGCACTTTTGCTCCATCAGGAAATTCCCCTGCTTTCATACGCTGGAAGAGATCAAGGTTTTCCTCTATCATTCTTGTACGGTAAGGACTTTCTTTCCCGGGACGTGTGGGTGTTCCACGGGTCTCACTGATCTCATCCGATGTCATATCGCAAACATATGCTTTGTCCTTTTTTATAAGAATGACAGCATATTCATAAAGCTGATCAAAATAATCAGAAGCATAGAAAAGCCTGTCTTCCCAGTCAAATCCAAGCCATCTGACATCTTCCATGATTGAGTCGACATATTCAATATCCTCCTTAACCGGATTGGTATCATCAAACCTCAGATTGGTTTTCCCGTTATATTTTTTCCCCAATCCGAAATTCAGACAGATGGATTTGGCGTGCCCTATGTGTAAATAGCCGTTTGGTTCCGGGGGAAACCGGGTGTGAACTCTTCCTTCATTGACATTGTTCCGCAAATCTTCTTCAATAATTTCTTCAAGGAAATTCAGTGATCTTTCGCTCTTTTCTTCTGTCATTTCTATTTCTTCTAGTAAAATTTAAATTTTAACTCTGGCACTAGTTATCTTAAATTGCCCGTTAACAGGCAACGTTTCAGACAACAATAAAATTATACAACCCTCTGCAAACTTACTGAAAATTAAAGAATCTGGGTGTCGTTTTCCCTGGAAATTGATAACTTCGCTTTTTCTAAGACCCACAAATATGGGAAAAATTCTTTTGGAAGGCATGGAGTTTTTTGCTTACCATGGTCACTATGAAGAGGAACAGATCATTGGTACAAAATTTATTGTAGATATTGAGATCGATTTTGAGAGTGGAAAGGCAGAACATTCTGATCACCTGAGTGATACGGTTAATTACCAGGAAGTTTACCATCTTGTAAAAAAAGAAATGGAAATTAATGCGCATCTATTGGAAAACGTTGCACGGCGCATCCATAATTCAATATTGAGCGTATTTCCAAAGGCCAGATCAGTAAAGGTTAAAATATCAAAGATTAATCCTTCTTTAGGTGGAAAAGTAAAGCAGGTCAGCTTCATTTTGGCAAACTGATTTTTTTTCTATCTTTGCTGCCCTTAACAGGGTATCGTGGCCGAGTGGTCAGGCAGAGGTCTGCAAAACCTCGTACAGCGGTTCGACTCCGCTCGATACCTCTGACCCGTTCTCTTTCAGAGGACGGGTTTTTTTATTTTTCTTCACTGTTTCTCTTAATTGTGTTGACTCTAGACATTCGAAAGGTCTGAAAATGATGTAATTTTGTCTCAGGTCAAAACGTAAATAGCCAGAATAAAACAGAAAAAATAATTTTAAGTCAGATTCTATTAAAAAGTTTATTTATGAAATATGTAGGAGCTCATGTCAGTGCATCAGGTGGAGTTGAGAATGCACCGATTAATGCAAATGCAATAGGCGCTAAGGCGTTTGCACTTTTTACCAAGAACCAAAGGCAATGGGTTTCAGGCCCGTTGACTGAAAATAATATTACTCAGTTTAAAGCCAATTGTTCAAAATATGGTTATAAGCCGGAATATATTCTTCCTCATGATAGTTACCTTATTAACCTGGGAAATCCTGAAAAGGAGATGCTGGAAAAATCACAAAAAGCTTTTCTTGATGAAATGAAACGCTGTGAATTACTTGGATTGAAACTGCTTAATTTTCACCCTGGTGCGCATATGAATCTGCATTCGGTGGATGATTGTCTCAAGCTTATTGCCGAATCCATAAATATTGTACTTTCTAAGACCAAAGGTGTTACAGCAGTCATCGAAAATACTGCAGGACAGGGTAGTGCAGTAGGGTTCAAATTCGAGCATCTACGCGGGATTATTGATAATGTTCAGGATAAGAGCCGTGTGGGTGTTTGCCTCGATACCTGTCATACCCTCGCCGCCGGGTACGATATTAAAACTAAAGAAGGTTATGAATTGACTTTTAAAGAGTTCGATAGCATTGTCGGTTTATCTTATTTGAAAGGGGTTCATCTGAATGATTCAAAAAAAGATCTGGGATCACATGTCGACCGTCACGAGAGCCTGAAAAAAGGAGTCATGGGAAAAGAAACATTTCATAGGATCATGAATGATCCGAGGTTTGATAATATGCCTCTGATACTTGAAACCCCGGACGAAACTGCATGGAAAGATGAAATTTCCTGGTTATACAGTCTTGTATCTGCATAAGCCGAACTCTGCAACTAAAAATTACTCTTTTGCCGAATAAAATAAGTATTCAGAAAGAAAAACAAGCAGAAGGGTAAACAAACTGCTTAATAAAACACGAAGAAGGGTTTGAAAGAACTCCTTAAAGCGGAAAATTTCAAGATAGAAGAGAGCAGAGTGATGAACGAGTATCAGGATAATAGAATAGTAAGCAAACCATTTTATTCCCTGATTTTTCAACGAAGGCGAATGACCTTTCATAAATTCCGTTCCGGTCGAAATGCTGGATATCACTAATGGCCTCACAAAGGCAACCAGCACACACGCAGCCGCATTCAGGCCAAACGTATTGGTAAATGCATCAATTGAAATTCCCAGAATGAATGCCGAAAGCAGAAGTATCCAATGGGGTGTTTCAAAGGGAAGGAGTAATATGAAATAAATGTAAAAATAGGGACTGATATAGCCGTTCAATTGAATGTTGTTCAGGATCAATACCTGAAAGAGGATCAGAAATATAAAACGTCCGATATTTTTCAGAAAGATTATTGTCATTTATTACTTCTCTTAAATTTACCGGTCACTGGTTTTAAATGATTTTCTGAGCTCTTCTTTCTCGGGTCGCATGATATCAATGATAACCTCAACAAAACTCAGGCTATTGAAATCAGTAGCAAATTTTATTCTGGCATAATTAAAATTCTCTTCCTGTGCGATCGTAAAATGATCGATGGTTCCAATGAGTAACCCTTCCGGAAAAATGTCGGAATTTCCGCTTGTGATAATAGTGTCTCCTCGATAAATTATCACATGTTTCGGGATTTCTTTAACCTCTCCTATCTGATAATTTCCTCCGCCCCATTCGATATTAACAAGCTGGTCATTTTTTTTGAATTTTCCGGATATCTTGCTGTCCTTGTTTAATAATGACATCACCCAGCAGAAATGATCTGAAACACTAACAACCTGGCCTACAATGCGATTACCCATAATAACCCCCATGTGATCTTCAATGCCCTGCAGGTGTCCTTTACTGAGCATTAAGAAATTATTCCGTTTGTTTGTGGAATTGCTGATGACCTTCGCACTGATATAACGATATTCAAGTTTATAAAGGGTGTCTTTGTTATAGAATGACTCTGTATCTGCCTTGTAAAATGCCTCCGAACGGTTGGAATGAAGCTTGGCATTATCTTCGGCAAGGATCCGGTTAACCCTGTGGAGAGAAAAATAATCTGAAACATTACTTGACAGATTCAGAATTGAACCAGCAAATCCGTTTGACACATAATTCAGAGCGCTGTTCTGGTAATCATTGTAATTAAATAATAGTACCAGTGACAGAACCTCCAATGCCAGGAAAAGGAAATAAATGTACCTTTTCTGGAGGAAATATAACAAGTAATGCATAACTTCCTTTACTTGATGAGGAAGGTGAATTTGTCAAAATTCTTTAACGCAATTCCTGTACCTCTTGCAACAGCTCTGAGGGGATCTTCTGCAACATGTACTTTGAGTTTCGTTCTGAGATGTATACGTTTATCCAACCCTCTCAATAATGAACCTCCGCCTGCCAGATAAATCCCGGTCTCAAATATATCTGCGGCCAGCTCTGGTGGCGTCATTTCAAGCGCATTTAAAACTGCTGCTTCAATTTTTGAGATGGATTTATCAAGAGCATGTGCAATTTCAGCATGATTCACAATCACTTCCTTAGGAATGCCCGTAAGCATATCCCGGCCATGAACAGCATACTCTGGTGGAGGATTATCGATATCTGCCATAGCTGCACCTACTTCTATTTTTACTCGTTCTGCAGAACGTTCTCCAATATTGATATTATGCTGTTTACGCATGTATTCTTCAATATCAGAATTGAATTCATCACCTGCAATTCGGATAGATTTATTATTTACAATTCCCCCCAATGCAATAACTGCAATTTCACTGGTACCACCTCCGATATCGATAACCATATTGCCAATAGGCTCTAACACATCAATTCCAATTCCAATTGCTGCGGCCATGGGTTCATGGATAAGTCTTACCTCTTTTGCCCCCGCTTGCTCTGCTGAATCTTTTACAGCTCGCTCTTCTACTTCAGTAATTCCCGAAGGTATGCAAATTACCATTTTTAAAGCAGGCGGAAACCAGGATTTTCGTATGTCGATCATCTTGATCATTTCTCTGATCATGTGTTCTGCAGCATGAAAATCAGCGATCACACCCCCGCGAAGTGGTCGGATCGTTTTTATATTTTCGTGAGTTTTACCATGCATCATCTGAGCCTTCTTGCCCACAGCGATAATTTTTCCGGAACTACGTTCAATGGCTACTATTGAAGGTTCATCAACTACGACCTTATCATTGTAAATGATGATGGTATTTGCTGTACCAAGGTCGATAGCAATTTCTTTTGTAAACAAACCCATTTTAAATAAATTTTAATGTTTAAAGTGTCTGATTCCTGTGAAAACCATTGATAATTCATGTGCATCACAAAAACTGATCGAATCAGCATCTCTTACGGACCCTCCTGGCTGCACTACAGCAGTTATTCCTGCATTGTATGCAATCTCAACTGAATCAGCAAACGGGAAATATGCATCAGACGCCATTACAGCACTTTTAAGATCAAAACCAAAATCATGCGCTTTCTGTATTGCTTGCTTTAATGCATCAACCCTTGATGTCTGCCCGGTTCCTGAACCGATTAGTTGTTTCCCTTTCACAAGTACAATCGTATTGGACTTCTGATGCTTTACGATTTTATTGGCAAATACCAAATCAGAAATTTCGGCATCAGTAGGAGTCTTTTTTGTAACATTATGAAAGTCACTTTCATTTTCAGTTTTCAGATCCTTCTCTTGTTCAAGAGCCCCATTTAAAATCGATTTAAACTGAAACTCAGAAAAATCAACGGATTTCTTCTGCAAAAGTATTCTATTTTTCTTTGACTTCAGTATTTCCATCGCTTTTTCATCATATTCCGATGCTATCAGAATTTCAAAAAAGAGCTTATTCAATTCTTCTGCAACTCCTGCATCAATTGCCCTGTTTACAATGATCACCCCTCCATATGCTGAGATGGGATCACAGGCAAGAGCATCATTCCATGCATCTTTTAAATTGGTTCTGCTGGCGACACCGCATGCATTGGTGTGTTTGATAACAGCAAAAGTCGGTTCAGAAAATTCTTTAATCAAAGCTATCGCTGCATCAATATCGACGATATTGTTATATGAAATGGCTTTGCCATGAAGCTGTGAAAATACTTTATCCAACTCACCATAAAAGAGTGCCTGCTGATGTGGGTTTTCTCCATATCTCAATGGAAATGAGTGTAAAATGCTTTTTTTGAAGGCAGGTATGTTCTGATCTTTATTGAAATATTCGAAGATTTTTGTATCATAATGTGAAGAGATATTGAATGCCTGGGCAGCGAAGTATTTTCGATCTTCAAGACTGGTAATACCTTTTTTGTTTTCAAGAAGCTCAATTAGCTCTGAGTAGTGGATTGCAGAAGGAATGATGAGCACATCTTTGAAATTCTTGGCAGCGGCCCGGATGAGTGAGATTCCACCTATATCAATTTTTTCAATAATTTCGGTTTCATCGTTTGAGGTAGTCACAGTATCTTCAAAAGGATACAGATCAACAATGATGAGGTCAACAGGAGGTATTTCGTACTTTTTAAGTTCTTGGATATCATCGGGATCATCCCTCCGGTATAAAATTCCACCCATGATCTTTGGATGCAACGTTTTCACCCTGCCACCAAAAATTGAAGGATAACCTGTAACGGATTCAACCGAAGTAACGTCTAACCCTTGCTTTTTCAGATAATCATAGGTTCCTCCGGTGGATAGGATCTTTATTCCAAGATCAAGAAGCAGTTGGACTATCTCTGCAATTCTGTCTTTTGAATAAACAGAAATTAATGCTGTACGAATTTTGATATCCATAGGCGTTTTTATAATGTTCACCATGCAATGTTACCAATTTTTAGGATAAGTTACAATGAATTCTTCCGACCCTGAACAATTTATATTACTTTTACGTTTGTATTGTAGATCTTTAGCCTGATTTAATATGTTTTTACTATTTCGACTTATTCGGGAAAGTTACCTGTTTGCTTTTCAAGCAATTATTGTCAACCGTGTACGAACCGTTCTTTCTCTCCTGGGAATTGCTATCGGTATTTTCTGTATTATTTCTGTCTTTACTATTTTTGATTCCATGGAGATTTCTATCCATAAAAGCATTGATTCACTGGGCAGTAATGTTCTTTATATTCAGAAATGGCCATGGGCTATGGGCGGTGATTACCCATGGTGGAAATACTACCAGCGGCCTGAAGCAACATTAGGGGACATGCACGAAATTCAGGCCCGTAGTAACCTTTCGGATGCGACTGCATTTTTTGTTCAGGTCAATAAGACCGTAAAATTCCGGAATAATTATGTGAATGACGTGGGTGTTTTGGGTATTTCACAGGAATTTGATAAAGTATGGAAATTTGAAGTTACCGATGGCAGGTATTTTTCTCCCACAGAGTTTAACAGCGGAAAGAATGTCGCTATCATCGGTGCGGACATTGCAAGTAACCTATTTGGCGAAGCTAATGCTATTGATCAGGTTATTAAGATTTTTGGCAGGAATATTGAGGTCATCGGAGTGTTAAAAAAAGAAGGGGAGGATTTCTTTGGAAATTCTAACGACAAAGTGGTAATGATCCCAATCAGTTTTTTCAGGGACATGGTGGATTTGAATGAAGTAGGGACAACGATTGCAGTCAAAGCAAAACCCATGATTTCAAACGACGAGCTTATCGACGAGCTTACGGGCATTATGAGGTCAATCAGGAAATTAAAGCCCACTGCCGAAGATAATTTTGCAATAAACCAGACAAGTATAATCTCAAAAGGATTCGACAGTTTATTCGCAGTGATAGGTACTGTCGGTTGGATCATCGGGGGTTTTTCACTATTAGTTGGTGGATTCGGGATCGCTAATATCATGTTTGTTTCAGTAAAAGAAAGAACTAACATTATTGGAATCCAGAAGGCACTTGGGGCCAAAAACTACTTTGTTTTACTGCAATTTCTTTTTGAAGCGGTTTTTCTTTCTCTTATCGGTGGAATCGTAGGTTTACTGATTGTTATTATTCTCGCCGTTTTAGTTTCCTTGACCACTTCATTTCACCTTATCATTACTCCCGGAAATGTCCTCTTGTGAATCGGAGTTTCTGCAATTATAGGGCTAATATCAGGAATTATACCTGCTTATTCTGCTTCCAGGTTAGATCCTGTCGAAGCCATGAGAACATCATTTTAAAAGATGATTGAAAAGAATTTATTACGGCTGATACGATCAGAATGGCCAGAATTGATTATCGTACCAGATTTTTTCTTTTAATTCGTTATCCAGATCATTTAATATTTTAAGATGGCTTTTTTCCCAGCCAGAGAGCCAATTGAATAATTTCTTTTCATTTGGATCTGCAGAAACTTCTGCCTGGGCAGAATAAACTTCTATGGCCTTTTTTTCCATATCAATAGCCGCAGATATCGCTGCTGCCTCAAAACCGGCAGCAGAAAGTTTATTCTTAATCTCATCCGAAAGTATCATATTAGCGATTCCATCCTGAGCCTGTTCTGGTAAGTTTGGACAGGAAAATTCTTTTTTGTTCTCGAAACTCAAGAACTGTTCCGAAAGGAATTTAACATGAATGGATTCTTCAGCCGCCATTACTTTGAATACCTTGCTGATCTCCGGATCTTTTGTCTGTTCGGATACATTTGTATAAAAAGCTAATCCTCTTCTTTCCATAAGGATAGCCATTTTTAAGATATCCAGCGTCTTATTGGTGTCCATATTTCAATGTTTTAATTTAGGATTTCAAATTTACAATTTTTTCTTATAATATTGACCCCAAAAGCATTCCGGCCGTAATGGCACTTCCAATAACGCCTGCAATATTGGGTGCCATCGCATGACTAAGTAAGTGATTGGTAGGATCTTCTTTCTGTCCCATGATCTGAGAAACTTTTGCACTATCAGGAACTGCTGCAACACCTGCAGATCCAATCAGAGGATTGATCCTGTTCTCTTTCTTCAGGAAAAGATTCATCACTTTTGCAAAGATTACGCCTCCTGCAGTAGCAACCATAAAAGCTACCGCTCCCAACAGAAAAATAAGGATAGATTGGGGTTTTAAAAATACATCAGCTTGAGTTGAGGCCCCAACAGTTACTCCAATTAGAATAGCAACAATGTCAATTAAAATAGTGCTTGCCGTTCCTGCTAATTGCTTTGTGACGCCGGATTCTTTCAGGATATTTCCGAAGAAAAACATCCCGAGCAAGGGTAAAGCACCGGGAGCTATAAAAGCAGTAAGTAATAGTCCTATCAGAGAAAATGCTATCTTTTCAAGTCGTGAAACTGACCTTGATGGCTTCATTCGCATCAATCTTTCTTTTTTTGTTGTCAGGAGCTTCATGATAGGAGGCTGAATGATGGGAACCAGAGCCATGTAAATATAAGCTGCAATCGCGATAGGACCTATAAGATTCTGAACGATAGTTCCGTCTGGTAATGTCCTTAATCCATTGGCTAACTGCGATGACAGGAAAATAGCCGTATTACCATCAGCACCTCCGATAATGGCAATTGCTCCTGACTCATGAATTGGAAAACCCAGGACCAACGCCCCTAAAAAAGTTATAAAGATCCCAACCTGTGCTGCAGCTCCCAACAACATTAGTTTTGGATTAGAAATTAGGGATGAGAAATCGGTCATTGCCCCAATCCCAAGAAATATAAGAGAGGGGTAGATCCCTTTCAGAACACCTTGGTACAGGTAGTTCATAACACTTCCCTCTTTATAAATGCCAAGGGGATAGATGGCTTCATGAGCAAAGGGAATATTACCAATTATCACACCCACTCCCATAGGGATCAGGATAAGTGGTTTATACTCAAATTTAATTGCCAGGAAGATCAGAAGCATCCCAAACAGGATCATGACCAGGTTACCCAGCTGGATATTATGAAAGCCTGTATCTTTCCAGAGTTTTGAAAGATCAATTACAGCAGCAGAAGAACTCTGGGCGATCAGGAAAAAAGCCAGTAAAATAATGACTGGTAAGCTTTTGTATAATTTATTTTTCATTTGTAGCATAACGAGCAAGATTGAAGCCTTTGGTGATCATCATTCAATTTCAACAAGAACATCGTTTTGAAGAACAGTATCTCCGGGTTTGACATTTACAATCCGGATAATTCCATCTTTTTCAGAAAGTACGTTGTTTTCCATCTTCATGGCTTCCATGGTGAGCAGTTTTTCCCCGATGGTCACTTTATCACCAGCTTTAACCAGAACTTGTATGATGGTTCCCGGCAAGGGTGCTTTGATCGTTACATTTGTAGTACGAATGACATTCTTGGGAATTTTTGTTTCTTTTAAACTGGGCTTTGGAGCTTCTGCTCTTACCAGGGTCGGGGTTTTCGGAACTTTAAGATCCTTCTGAACTTCAACATCATACATAGTTCCATTTACTTCAACTTTGGCTATGTTATCTTCAAAACCAAGGATCTCGACTTCGTAATTGTTTCCGTTAATTGTGAATTTGAATTTTTTCATCGGTTGAGTATATTTCTGTAGTGAGGATTTATTCTTGATTACCAGTGCTTCATTGTGTTAAAAATGCCATAGATCTTTGAGCTCCATGGAGAATATGTCTTGGAAATCTTCTTTACTGTCATAACATATTTTTCTTCATCATGAAGCTCTGTAAAATAAAGATATAAGGCTGTACAGATTGCTGCATTCTCATCACCGGTTATTTTTTGCTCTGGTTTTTCAGATACTTCTGCCTTTGTTTTTTTCTTTCTCGACTTATTAAGAAGGTAGTCCTGGATCCTATGGCTCTGGTTAAAAATGATTACCATGCTTGCCAGAAGAAGAAAAACCGTGCAATAACCCACAATAGTAATGACCAGGGCTTTTTCATCAATGTTACCAAAGTCCAGGGTTAAAAACAATAAGTTCATTTAGTTAATATTTTAGTAGTGTTGTTATTACAATGGAATATTTGAATGTTTTTTTGGAGGCAATTGGTCTTTCTTTGTTGAAAGTGTTTGAAGTGCACGGATGATCCGGAACCGGGTATTCCTGGGTTCTATTACATCATCAATATAGCCATATTTTGCAGCATCATAAGGGTTAGCAAATTTTTCTTTGTATTCATTCTCCTTCTCGGCAATATATCTTACTCTCTCGCGAACATCTTGAATTTCACTGATTTTCTTTCCTTCCAGGATTTCAATAGCACCCTTTGGGCCCATTACTGCTATTTCTGCAGAAGGCCAGGCATAATTAATATCGGCACGAAGTTGCTTACAGCCCATGACATCATGCGCTCCGCCATATGACTTCCTAAGGGTAATGGTTATTTTGGGAACAGTAGCTTCGCCATAGGCAAACATAAGTTTAGCACCATTGGTGATAATTCCGCCATATTCCTGGATACTTCCCGGTAAAAATCCCGGTACATCAACAAGAGTTATAACCGGAACATTAAAAGCATCACAGAAACGAACGAATCGTGCAGCTTTCTTGGAAGCATCTATATCCAGTACCCCAGCTAGAAAATTGGGCTGGTTAGCCACAATCCCGCAAGGAATACCGTCAAATTTGGCGAATCCTACGACAATATTTTTGGCATAATGTTGATGAAGTTCCAGAAATTCTCTGTCATCCACAATAAGATAAATAACGTCTTTGACATTGTAGGGCTGGTTGGGATTTTCAGGAATAACCTCATTCAGGGAATCTTCTATTCTGTCTATTGGGTCTTTGCATTCTGTAACAATGGGGTCTTCAAGGTTGTTTTGTGGCAGGTACTCCAATAGTTTCCTGATTAAAAGAAGCCCTTCATCTTCATGCTCAACCCTGAAATGAGCAACCCCGGATTTGGTGGCATGAATAGTGGCGCCTCCGAGATCTTCAGTAGTAATATCCTCACCGGTAACTGTTTTTGTCACCTTGGGCCCTGTCACGAACATGTAACTCGATTTATCACTCATTATGATGACATCAGTCAGGGCAGGTGAATAAACTGCCCCTCCGGCACAAGGTCCGAAGATTGCAGATATTTGAGGAATAACACCTGAAGCAGCTATATTCCGCATAAAGATCTCCGCATACCCCGCCAGACTGTTTACTCCTTCCTGTATCCTGGCACCGCCGCTATCGTTTATCCCGATCAATGGAGCACCTACTTTCATCGCCTGATCCATTATTTTGCATATTTTTTTTGCAAATGTCTCGGAAAGCGATCCCCCAAGTACAGTGAAATCCTGCGAAAATACAAATACAACCCTGCCATCAATTGTGCCACGTCCTGTCACTACTCCATCTCCAAGATAATGTTCTTTCTCAAGCCCGAAATTTGTACATCTGTGCGATACAAACATATCGTACTCCTCAAAACTGCCTTCATCAAGCAATTTTTCAATGCGTTCGCGTGCAGTATATTTCCCTTTCTTATGTTGTGATTTTATTCGTTCTTCACCACCACCTAATTTTGCCTGTTCGCGTTTTACAAGCAATTCATTGATCTTATTCTCGTGAGCCATATGAGTATTATTTAGGAAAGTTTATTTACTGCAGAATTCAACCAGCACACCATGCGTAGACTTGGGATGCAGAAAACCAATATTCATGCCTTCTGCCCCTTTTCTGGAAACTTTATCAATTAGCACGAGCCCCTTTTCTTCCGCATCTTTTAATGCCTGGTCGGCATTATTAACAGAAAAAGCAAGATGATGGATTCCCTCTCCTTTTTTCTCTAGAAATTTTCCTATTGGGCCTTCCGGATCAGTGGATTCCAATAATTCGATTTTTGTCTGTCCAATCTGGAAAAATGCCGTTCTGACCTTCTGCTCTTTTACTTCTTCTATCGAATAACATTTTATCCCCAAAAGATTTTCATAATAAGGTATGCTTTCATCAAGACTCTTAACTGCAATTCCAAGATGTTCAATATGAGTTGGTTCCATAGCTTTTGAAAATTGTTAAAGTGTTCAGGCAAAGTTATTTAGATTTTTTGGATTTCTTGCTGATAAGTATAAAAAATCCAATGATTGATGAAATACCGTCTCTTCTCAATATTTCAAGATCTCATGAAGCTTTTGGCTAAGTTCTTTAAATAAAAAATATAAGAAGATTATTTGTTTAGATTTAATCCGAAATATTTTGTATTTTTGGACGTTTTTATTCAAATAGTCGAATCTAACTTCTTCATTCTTGGCCCAAAAGGATAATATAAGAGAATCCATTGTAAATGCCGCTAGCGACATTTTCAGTAAATATAGTTACAAAAAAACTACAATGGATGATATTGCTCAGGCTTTGGGAAAAGGAAAAAGTTCGATTTATTATTACTTCCGGAATAAAGAAGAAATATTCCAGGCTGTTCTGGAACAGGAAGTGATTCTCCTCAAATCGAAACTGAAAAAGGCTGTCGAAAAGGAAGACCAGTATAAGGAAAAATTAAAAGCATATATTATCACCCGCATGAAGGGATTTGAAAATATGCTGAATTTCTATAATGCGGTTAAAAATGAATATCTGGCACAGTTTGAATTCATTGAGCGGATTCGTTTCAGGTACGACGAGGAAGAAATCTCTACTATACAGGAAATACTTGAAGAAGGAATTAAAAAAGGTGAATTTAATATTGAAGACCCCTACCTGGCTTCTATTGCAATAGTCACTTCCATGAAGGGCTTTGAGATTCCTCTCTATATCAAAGAAAAGAGAGGTCAGTATCTCGGACAGCGTGTGGATAAACTTTTAAAAATATTATTTGAAGGAATTGTTAAAAAATGACAAATTGAGCATGTTCGCATGCATAAAGATATGAAAGACACAAGATCTAGGTAACTTTTGAATAATTTGTTTTTTGGTTAATACAACTTATCCTTTCTCCTCCTTGTGTCTTTCTTTTTTATTTCTCTACTAAAAGATTTTCTTTCACTTGCTTCCTTTGATCAACCTTTAAAGCAATACAGGCCAGGAGAAAATATACCACCATCTGGATCAAAAGCAAAACCCACTCGTAATTTATTGAATCCAAACCACCACCGATTATCCTGAGTTTAACAAATGCAGGAATCATAGCAGTACTTGGAAAGATAAAGCTGAGAATCCGTATTATTATCGGCATTGATTGAAGTGGCCACGATATTCCGCTAAAGAAAAATACCGCCGGGGATAGAAAAACAATGAACATCAGGGCATTTACTCGTTTCCTGAACAAAAAACTCAGGGATAACCCGGCAAATGCAATAGTCAAAAGATAAGGGATTAATATAAAATAAATGTTTAGGAAACTTCCCCGATCAGGGAATGAAAGCCATTTGTAAAATATTCCCAGTAAAAATAAAGAAGTAAAAAGATAAAGTAGTAGATAAGCAAATGCTCTGCCAAGAATGGTAGGTATCACATGACCTCCCGGAAGAATCTCTGATAACATGGCATTCTTTTTCCTTCTTTCAAACCGTTTTCCAGTTAGTAATCCAATCCCCACAAGTAAAGACTGCTGAATTACTATTAACAGGATACCGGGCACGATAAAAGTAGCGTAACCAGAATAGGGATTAAAAAGATTGAATATTTGAACCTGCAAAGGATCGGTTTGTTCAATAGCTTGCTCTGGCATCTTCTCCTCAGAAAGTAAATTCCTGTATTCAATACTTCCGGAAAAGGTTCCATTCGAAGCATTGGCCCCGCTTATGACTTGCTTATATACCAGGAATCTTGAAGCATCACAATAAACTAATACCTGGGTTTGCTTATGATTGAGAATGTTCTTTTCAAAATCCTCAGGAATAAGAAAAATGCCCTGAATCTTTCCGTCATAGTACATTTGTTCGGCTTCCTTCAGACTTCCTGGATTAACTTTTATATTTAACTGTTCAGTTGCATCAATCATCCTGCTGTATTGCCTGCTTAATAAGGAATGATTAAGATCAACTACGGCTACTGGGACATCTTTGAGGGTTTCGTTCATGTAACCAATGGAATAAAGTACCGGGTATGCAATAACGGCAATAATAAAGATTAAAACGGTTCCGGCGTCTTTAAGGGAGTCTTTTAACTCGAAAACGAAAATATTTTGGAGCTCCTGTAATCTGCTATTCAACATTTTCCACATATGATTTTATTTATATCCTGCCCCGGAATTTCTCATTTTTCAAAATGTAATTCAGCCTGGGAATTAAACAGCATCCAAGAAAAATAAACCCGCATAAATAATTAAGCTGAATAAACCCTGATGATATCGGTTCTCCTCTAAGGGTTTGTCCTGTGAATAAATTGAGCCAGTAAGTAAATGGAAATATCTTGCTTATGACTTGAGCAATTACAGGCATTCCAAATAAAGGAAATGTCAGCCCCGCATAGGTGAGAGCAAGCATCGTATAAGCACTTGCAATGGATAATGCCAGCCGGAGGTTCCGGGCCAGGGTAAGAATGAATATCGCCATGAACTGGTAGCTGAGAATCATCACGAATTCTCCTGCAAGTACAAGCGGGAAATGTCCATTTATCGGTAAACCAAGTACCCTGAATAAAACAAGATCCATTAATAACGCAAGGAAACAGAAAGAAACGGTATAAATTGTCATCTTGCCAATAAGGGCATAAGAGATATTATTTCCTGCCGCTCCCAGCCATTCTGGTCCGGTACCATACTGAAGTTCAGTACCCAGAGCATACAGGGTTCCAAATAGAATGAAGACGGTTAGCATAACGGGAATTAACAGAATCGTCAGATAATAAGAATAGCTTGTGTAGGGATTAAATAATAGAACAGGCTTTAGCTGAACCGGCATGATCTCTGCAAGAGCTTCCTGCCCTGTCTTTCCATGCATCAATTGCGATTGTAAGCGAATTCCTGCGGAGAGTGTTCCAAGTGCCTTCTGAATCCCGCTGCTGAGTGATCCTCCTTTAATCAGGTAAGCATTATTTATATACACTGCAACCTTCGATCTTTTTTCTTGTAAAATGTTCTTTTCCGTTCCTTCAGGAATACAAATTATCGCATCAATCTTCCCCGAGACCATGGAATGGTAAGCCTCATCAAGACTGATATAACTTCTGTCGACTGCCGAAATAGAAGTAGCATCAATCATACGTCCAATTTTTCTTGAAAGATCTGTATGGTCAAGATCGACGACCCCGACAGGTAGCTTTGTCGGAACATTGGCAGAAAAGATCAGGGTTATCAAACCAAAGCCTATCAGCGGACCTATCAGCAGAAAAAACAGGTACACCGGGTCTCCACAAATCCTTTTCAGCTCTCTTCGAAATACTTCTTTGATCGGAGTGATCATTTTGTAGCTTTGTTAGTTACTTCTTTCCAATTTACAAGCGCACTCATACCCGGACGTAACCCCTCAACATTTTCAACCGGTCTTGCATGAACCTCAAATGTTTTCATATCAAAATCGCCTGATGTTTTTGTGGCATTCCAGGTTGCAAAGTTCCCCTCAGGATGAATAAAGGTAACACTGAGCTTTATTTTCTTGTTCCCCAAAGCCGGAAACTTGGCGGTAAAGACAGTCCCCATCCGGATGGATGCCAGTAAGTCTTCCCTCAAATTGAATGTGACCCAGGAATCCTGCAGATTTACAATTGTAACAACAGGATATCCCGTATTAACGAGCTCACCCCTTTCGGCAATGATATCAGCGACTTCTCCATCAATGGGTGCGTAAATATCTGTTTCCTTAAGATAACTTTCTACTTCACTGATCATGCCTTCTGCCTTGTCTACAAGTGATTTCGCTGCTTCTTTGTCTTCCGGACGTGTCCCTTTCTTAGCTTTCATCCATACTTCATTGGCCGCATTTGCAGTCTGAGTGGCAGCTTTAAGCTGAGTTTCGGCTTCATCTTTTTTCTGACCGGGAACAACTCCTTCTTTGTACAGGTTGTTCAAACGATCAAAGGTTTTTTTTGCCAGATCAACAGCCGCTTCTGCTTTCAGAAAAACGTCATGGGCACCCTCAATATCCTCTTGGTCTGCTCCGGTAATAGCTTTATTGTTTTGGGCTTTAGCTCCTGCCAATGCGGCATTTGCCTGATCAAGTTTTGCTTCTATTTCAGGGCTTTTTAAAGAGAATAGTAATTGTCCTTTTACTACTCTATCACCTTTATGAACAGGAAGACTGTCAATACGTCCTGCGATTTTCGAGGCAACTTTTATTTGTGTTGCATCAACTTCTCCCTGAACTTCTATCGGTTTCGGCCGGCTGATTACAATGATCGAGTAGATCAGAAAAAGGATCAAGGCTGATATTCCAAGGGTTGCCGGTAAGATTCCTTTTATTTTCATTATCTTTTTCACTTGTTTTGTTTTATTTATTGATCTTTTATTGATAGCTTTCCATTTTGACTCCTGGTTTCTTATAATATGCATTGAAAGTTTGAGGAACTCCTGCAACTTCAAGTATTTTTGCCAGGGTGAGGTCATAGTCGTAAAGTACTTCCAGCCTTTCGATTTTTACTTTTGCTAAAGCCAAACGGGCATCTACAACCTCAGTAGAATTTGTAATATCCTGATGGAATTCATTGTCGCGGGCTAACAGGTAATCATCGGCATATTTTTGAGAAGATTCGAGTTCAATAAGCTGTTCATGATACATATTCAGCTCATGATAAAGCTTATCGATGAGGGTTATAACATCAGATTTAGCTTTTTCCTGAACCTCTTCGACTTGTTTTGTCTGAAATGAAGCTGATTTCACTTTATTAACCCTTTCAGTCCAGTCAAATAAGGTCCATTGCAACCCGATACCAACGTACCAGTCTGGAGCATAAGGTGAAAGATCCTTATTAACAATGTCATAGGCTCCCTGTAAAGCAACCGTCGGATAATAGTTGGCTTTTTCAGCCTGGGAATTCTGAATGGCTAGCTGTTTTTTAATTTCAACCTGGTTCAGCAAAGGATTATTATCCCTTGCAAGCTCTGCGAAATGACTCTCCGGTTCAATAGAATCAAGGTAGAAAAGCTCTGATGCCGGGTCAATTTTGGTACTGTCATCTATGACTAATGTACTTTGTAATGCCTGGTTGATAATGTCTTCTGTTTGTCTGGCCTTGCTTAGTTCTCTTAACGCTTGTGCCTGAAACACATGTGCATGCAGAACATCTGTATGTGAGATTAATCCTTCATTTTCCATCTTTTCTGCATCTTCTAAGTGCTGCTGTAAGCCATTCAGCACTTCATTACGAACTTTAACAGCTTGCTGAGCTATACATAATCCATAATACCTCTCTACAAGTTCTGTAATTACTTCACCTTCTTTCACCCTTGAATTTTCTCCTGCATCCTTTTTTCCGATGTTTGCTGCCTTGTTTGCTGCCAAAATCTTTCCCCCTGTGAATAAAGGCCACTGGAAAGTAGCATCAACGGTTCCGAATTGCTTTTTTTGGATCATCTGGTTCCAGTTACTATTTTCAATTTCTCCCAGTCCCTGGGCAAGCTTTCCTCTGATTACCTGTGTTGCAATATCGTCTGTTAAACCAGGCACATCGCCAAATTTCCCATATTTGCTTAAAGTCTGATAAAGCGGAACTATAACATCTCTGACATCCGTAAGGTCAAGTTGAATCGGATCAGACATCGCTACATATTGAGCCGTAATACCTATGTTCGGGAAAAAAAGACTTTTGGCTGCTTTGGCCTCCTGTTCTTTTTGTTTTCTGAAATATTCGGCCTGCTTGAGCGTATGACTGTTCTGGTAAGTGATTTCTAGCGCCTGGTCAAAGCTCAGTTTTTTAACAACAGCAGGTTCTTTTGCACTTGCTTTAGTGTTATTCAACAGAAAGATAATCAGTGGAATAAGGCACCAATAAATGTTCTTTTTCATTTGTTCATTTTTTGACAAAGAATCATGAGAATAAGTCTTCATAATTCATCTTTCCTTATTTATTCGTGAAACTTCAATTTTAGGAACGAAGTGAAGTAAAATTGATAGTTGAACAATCCCGACGAAGTTGGAGGGTATAATACCCCGCTGCTTTGCGGCGGAATAAGGGTCCAGGGCTTGCTTTGGGCTTCATACCCGTGATCCTTCAATTTCTGATAGCGTTAATACAAACCTTAAGTACCCTCTGGATTTCCTTTTCTCCTAATGCCGTTCGGTTAAAGAGGCTCTTAAACCTCAGATTTATAAATTCAATCGGATAGGTAAATCCAAGTAAAAAGATTTCCTCTTCATCAATCGTGTTATTGATTTCCTTTGTTATGAGTCCCTTTTCTTTCAACCTCTTACATAAATCAATAATGCGATTACGCTGATCACTTTGCAATGAAAAATTATAATCATGCATGAGAACAAAAAGAAATTTTACCCGCTCCGGATATTTATTGGCAATCTCAAATAAAACCCGGATCAATTGTTCGAAAATGTCTTTGATCGAGTGCAGATCATCAAGAAATTCTTCCATGTTGTTGATCAATTCATTTAGGTTGCTGAATAAAAGGTCGTCAACTAGTTCCGTCTTCCCTTTATAATACCTGTATAGATAACCTTCAGCTACACCCGCTTTCTTAGCGATCTCAGAAATAGATGCGCCTCCAAATCCTTTATTTACAACCATTTCAACGGTCGTGTTCCGGATTCGTTCAATCTTGGTTTCATCAATTAACCGTGCCATATTTTTAATATGAGTGAATGTTCATTCATTTAAGGCGGCAAAAGTAATCATTAACTTTTATTTGTCAAGAAAAAAATGAAAAATCTTTCAGAAAGATCCGGTTAGAAGCACTTAATAAAGGGGTTATTAAATCTTAATACCTTATTTATCAGCCTCATGTGGCTCTTCTGTAAATTCATATTCAATTAACATTTAATTCAATTCTAACATTACCTTTGTGAAAAAATACTCAGAACTTATGAAAAGACAATTTTCTTTCCTCGTTGCATTTTTCCTGATTATAATGCAATATTCGTTTGCACAAAATAAGCCCCTTGATTATAAAGTAATTAAAACCATTCCTGTTGAAGGAACCGGTGGATGGGACTATCTTACCGTTGATAGTCCAAGCCAGCGCTTGTTTATATCTCATGGAACCTGCGTTGATGTCCTTGATCTGAAAACCGAAAAAGTGGTCGGACAAATCCCGAATACATTGGGAGTCCATGGAATAGCTTGTGTTCCAGCATTGAATAAAGGTTTTGTATCTGCAGGAAAGCTCGATTCAGTGGTTGTATTCGACCTTAAAACGCTGAAGGTCATAGGAAAAGTCCATACAGATAAAAATCCTGATGCGATACTTTACGATCCCTTTAGTAACCGGGTCTTTACCTTTAATGGCAGGGGGCACTCCATCACAGCAATCGATGCAAAAACGAATGCGGTTGTTGGAACTTTGCCAGTCTCTGGAAAACCTGAAGCCGCAGTATCCAACGGCAAAGGAAAAATCTACTGCAATATCGAGGATAAATCTACAATTGTTGAGTTCGATGCAAAGACGCTGAAGATTGATGCCGAGTGGACTTTGGATCCCGGTAAAGAACCTTCCGGCCTTGCTTTTGATGTTAAAAATAACCGCCTTTTCTCCGCTTGCAGCGATTCAAAACAGATTGTTGTCATGAATGCTTCTGATGGTAAAATAATTGCTACCCTGCCTATGGGCGAAGGTTGTGATGGTATTATTTTTAGCGCCCGGGATCGTGATGCGGTTTCAGCCAATGGCGAAGGGACTCTTACTGTGGTTCACCAGGATGGCCCCGACAGTTACAAAGTTGTTCAGACCGTCGAAACCAGGAAAAGTGCTCGCACAATTGCTTATGATGAAACAACTGGCAAAATTTATCTCTCTTCTGCTGATGTTACCATGGTGGACGGCAAAAGGAGCATAGCTCCCGGTTCTTTTAAAATTGTCGTTGTTTCCAAATAGGGAATAAAGTATCGTCTTGATGCCTGACGACTTTTTTTAAGGTCGTTAATTGCTAAATACCTTATTTAAAAACAAAACGCTTGATTTACTGACTTATTTGTATAATAACCTCAGCTAACAGCCCTGTTACAGTAAGATCTTAAGAATTCCCCCCCCCGGTCTGATCTCTGACATCTCTTTAGACCCCGGGGATTTCTTCTTTATTACTGATTCCCCTTTACTGCAATCATTAATATTTGATACCCAAAATATCTTCATTCTTGTATTTTTCACCTTCTCAACATGGTCGCATCAGTTAAGGTTCCTTCGTCCTTCCTCCGCTATTCCTGCGGGCAGAGAACTCCTTTCCTTCAATCAACCTTAACCTTCTCTTCGCATACCATCTCACTAACCAAAAAACACTGATTTTTGGTCAATATTTTCATAAAAACACGAAACAATCAGCTGAATTTCACCAAAAAAGAAAGGCCGGGACATACCTCTCCCAGCCTGAAACCTCAACTTTAAAGAAACTACTTGGATTATTGCATTTTAGATTTTACTCTTTAGTCTTGATCACGTGTCATCAAGTCGCCGCTCTGCCTTCACCACTTTCCCAGGTGAATCAGTAACACGAACAACTACACGCCCGCCTCTCCAGGATGGATTTGACTCCAGCGTTTTATAGATCCATTCTCCGCTGCCACTGTAAGGATACTCAACCGCCATACCGCTCTCAATCACAAAACCCGTAGCATTCAGGATTGTCACGATAACCGCCATGATCTTGTATTTGTCATAAGCCGATACAGTGATCGTATTTCCCTGCTGTCCATGGTATTTAGTGGCATCAATGTGTTGTATCTCTGGCTTCAACATATAATCAGAAACCGCAACATTGAACTTGTTTTGTCGTGACTTTGCTTTATTTTCATAATACATGACTGTCTCAGGATTTTCAAATGCCTTCCTGGCAAATCGCATCCCATCCCCGAATCGTTTGCGGTTGGCTTTTTGTGCCTTGCTCCATTTTACATTCGTGAAATCAGGATATTTTGAAATAATTGACCTGTTTCCAACAACCCGTAATATTATATTTCCGACTTTCCCGGAGTAATTTTTGAAAAGAAAATTATTATTAGCAATGGCCATGAATATATAGGTTTTAGAATATTGTATAAAGATAAAAAATAAAGTAATAAATAAAACATCTTCCGATATTTAATCAATGAGACTAAAATTTTTCTGCACTACATTTGAAAAATTTCAAAGTCGAATTGATCCCGATACGCTTCGCTATCGGGATCAAAGGGTCAATTCCCAGATGCTTGTGGCAGGGAGTAACATTTATTAACGTGGCTAATTCATTATTTCATGTGCTACAACGAAATTGTCCTCAGAAACAGGATTAAAATCATTTTGAAACTGCCACGAAGTGGCTAAATATCAATAACCATGGATTTCATCCATGGGAAAAAATGGGATAAAAACACAGCCCTGAAAGGGTTGAATAATGAATTCTCCAAACAAGCGATCGAAATGAATCAAAAGTATTTCCTTTAAGGATGTGATTCAATGCCTTCCGAATCAGTCCCACACTCAATCCTTTTGTAGAATTTCATTCTCTGATTCGACAAAATATTGAATAATCGGTTTTCATGTGCTTATATTTAGACTAAATATGCATTATCTTTGTAGGATGATGATGATCATCAATTTAGAACATTTAAATCATTAATTATTAACTAAAATCTCATGAGTCATGAAATATATAATGAAAGTTAGCATGCCTAACGATGGTAGCAACAAAGCAATTACGGATCCTCAGTTCGGACATAAAATGACTGAATTACTTTCTGACATAAAGGCCGAAGCAGCATATTTTACAACAATATGCGGACAACGTGGCGTATATATTATTGTCAATATAAACGATGCTTCAGAGATACCGGCATTTGCAGAACCATTCTTCTTATGGCTTAACGCTGATGTTACATTTTTACCGGTAATGAAACCGGAAGATCTGGCAAAAGCTGGTCCTGCCATTGGCGCTGCGGCCAAAAAATGGGCAAAGTCCTGAGGGTGAAAAGTCTCAGTTACCAATAGATAAGAAAAGGATATCCCAAATTTCAGGATATCCTTTTCTGTTTTCACTAATCATGATTTTTTCTTTTGTATTAGTTTTATAAGATATTGAATTTCCGCCTCCCTTGCAGGGGGTGACTAATAAGTACAAGAGCCACCCTTCTTGAAAACTGTGATGTTTTGAACAAAAAAATGTTAGTAAATAGACATTATATAGTTGATATTCAATGTAATACTAGATTATCTTTGGATAAAAA